>Ga0129310_1000013_pt1 | contig 270920 bp, 244 predicted proteins | sample Go1ome_2_FD_94433 | JGI IMG/M metagenome (GOLD analysis project Ga0129310, IMG submission 94433) | Western lowland gorrila individual fecal microbial communities from Wisconsin, USA - Go1022A metagenome | ecosystem: Host-associated > Mammals > Digestive system > Large intestine > Fecal...
TAAAATCAAGCCGGAGATAGAACCTAAACTCAAGGAAATAGCGGCAATTCAGCAATCATTAATTGAAGCAGCTTGATTTATTATGGAGGATGAGCAATTTACACCACATTTAGGACTTGACCACAAAAATCCATATATAGCCGAAACTCTCTTTAAAACCTTCATAATATAAGAATATTTCTTGATAAATTGTGCAAAACGGGTGACTACTCATTCAAAATAGACGATATAGCCGAACTAAACGTTTGAATATAGACGATATAGCCGAACTAAACGCTAGAATATAGATTACATGATACTTTTAAATTAATAAAAGAAAATAGAAATAGAAAAAGAAAATAAAAATAGAAAAAAAATAAAAATAGAAGAAACTTTATAATTTTGATTAATAAAAGTATCTTTTTTGATAAATATAAGAAACTTTATATTGACTTTTTATTATAAAGTAATATACTTATTATTGTTTATAAAATTAATTGAAAGATTACTTTTTGATTGATTTCAATAGATTAAGAAATATTTCGGTAGATTAAGAAGTGTTTCAATAGATCAAGAAGTATTTCGGTAGATTAAGAAGTGTTTCAATAGAATAAGAAATATTTCAGTAGATTAAGAAATAATTCAATAATTTTCAATCGAATATTTTTATTTGGAAGCAATGGCGCTTCGAGTGTTCTCTACTCGAAGTGCCTCTTTTTTTGATTTCATAGAAACAATCACGGAGGATGATGGAAATGGCAAAGTTTATATTTGTTACAGGTGGTGTTGTATCAGGCTTGGGAAAGGGGATTACGGCCGCGTCTCTCGGACGTCTGCTTAAGGCTAGAGGTCTTAAGGTTGCGGCACAGAAGCTGGATCCTTATATAAATGTAGATCCAGGCACGATGAGTCCTTATCAGCACGGCGAAGTATATGTTACAGAAGACGGCGCTGAGACAGATCTTGACCTCGGTCACTATGAGAGATTCATTGACGAGAATCTGAACAAGTACTCGAACCTTACCTCCGGAAAGGTATATTGGAATGTTCTTAATAAGGAAAGAAGAGGTGAATACCTTGGCTCAACAGTTCAGGTAATTCCTCATATTACAAATGAGATAAAAGAGTTTGTATATAGAGTAGGTAAGGAGACAGACGCTGATGTTGTCATCACTGAGATAGGCGGTACCATTGGTGATATCGAGTCGCAACCATTTATCGAGGCTGTAAGACAGATATCCCTCGAGGTCGGCAAAGAGAACTCCCTTTTTATTCATGTGACATTAGTTCCATTTCTTCGCGGCTCGGATGAGCATAAGACCAAGCCAACACAGCATTCTGTAAAGGAACTTCAGGGTATGGGAGTGCGCCCAGACATTATAGTTCTTAGATGCGACGAGCCTCTGGAAGACTCGATATTCAAGAAGATTTCGCTATTCTGTAACGTAAAAGAAGACTGCGTTATCGAGAATAGAACCCTGCCAAGTCTTTACGAAGCTCCACTCATGCTCGAAGAAGCTGGGCTTGCAAATGTAGTCTGCCGCGAACTCAGTATAAGAAGCGCTGCTCCAAACCTAAAAGAATGGAAAGAACTGGTAACAAGCATCGAGACTATGGATAGGGAGATTACTATAGGTCTTGTCGGAAAGTACGTGCAGCTGCACGATGCGTACCTCTCAGTTGCAGAGGCACTTCGTCACGCAGGTTATGGTTTTGGAACAGACGTAAAGATAGAGTGGATTGATTCAGAAGAACTAAATGAATCAAACTATGAAGAGAAGTTAAGTAACCTCAACGGAATCATAGTTCCAGGCGGCTTCGGCGACAGAGGAATCGAGGGAATGATTCTCTCTGCAAAGTATGCTCGTACACACAATATTCCTTACTTCGGCATTTGTCTTGGTATGCAGATTGCGGTAATTGAGTATGCTCGAAATGTAGCTGGTCTCACGGACGCTTGTTCAGGCGAGTTCCATGATGCTACAGACATTAAGGTTATAGACTTCATGCCGGGCCAGTCAGACAGCGTCGATAAGGGCGGAACTCTAAGACTTGGAAGCTACCCATGCGAGATTACGCCAGGGACACTTATGGAGAAGTGTTATGGCAAGTTATCCATTTCCGAGAGACATAGACATAGATACGAGTTTAACAACGAATATAGAGGCGTTCTGACAAAGGCTGGACTTGTGATCTCAGGCCAGTCGCCAGATGGAGAACTCGTTGAGACAGTAGAAGTACCCGAAAATGATTTCTTCCTCGGCGTACAGTTCCATCCTGAGTTCAAGTCACGTCCTAACAGACCACATCCTATATTCCGCAAGTTTATCGAGAGTTCTCTTGCGGTATCAAGATAGATAGTGTAATCTTGGACATATAATATATAGAAGAAATATAGTGTAATCTTGGACATATAATATAGAAGAAATATAGTATAAGCTTCCTATGTAGATTGCATAAACATAAAGCTTCTATACAGTAAAATGAGGAAACATAGACCAGACTTCTACATGAAGTAATTATAGGAGAATACGTATGACATATTCAGAGAAGGAAATAATGGAATACATAGAGGAGGAAGATGCGAAGTTTATTCGACTTGCATTTCGCGATGCCTACGGTGTTCAGAAGAACATATCGGTTATGCCGCGTGAGATTCCGAAGGCGTTCAGAGATGGAATCATGATAAATGCTAAGTCTATCAGGGGCTTCGAAGGCTGCGATGAAGGTATCCTATACCTGAAGCCAGATCCAGATACCCTGTCAGTTCTTCCATGGAGACCAGATTCAGGAAGAGTTCTTCGTATGTTCTGCGATGTATGTAAAGCGGATGGCACCCCATTTGAGGCAGATACTCGCAACATCCTTAAAAATGCCGTGAAGGCTGCAGAGGATGCTGGAATCGAGTTTAGATTTGGATCCGAGATGGAGTTCTATCTCTTCAAGACCGATGACGAAGCGAATCCGACCAAGATTCCATACGATGAGGCAGGCTATATGGACATAGCTCCTCTTGACCGCGGGGAGAACATCCGCCGCGAGATATGTCTTACTATAGAAGAAATGGGACTAACACCAGAGAGATCTCACCATGAGCGAGGTCCAGGACAAAATGAGATTGACTTCCACTACGGCAAGCCGCTTAAAGCAGCTGACCAGATCACTACATTTAAGATGGTAGTTGCAACCGTTGCGGATCGTAACGGTCTTTATGCTGACTTCTCGCCAATGCCACTTTCTGATAAGCCTGGAAATGGCTACCACATCAACATTTTCGCTAAGAATCAGAAGGGTGAGGATGTGGTCCGCTATGCGGCGGCAGGTATTCTTGAGAAGATTAAGGATATAACTATATTTCTGAATCCAACAGATTCGTCCTATAACCGATTCGGTACGGGCACAGCACCTACTAAAGTTAACTGGTCAAATGTAGGCGGTTCAGAGCTCATGTACATAAATGATAAAGAAAAGCAGCCTAGGGTTGAACTTCGTTCACCAGACGCCCTTAGTAATCCGTACCTTGCGTATGCGTTACTCATTTACGCAGGTCTATACGGTATAGAGAATAATCTCGAACTTCCAAAGGAAATGGATGAAGACAGCGTACTTCTTCCTAAGTCCCGCAAGGAAGCTATTAAGTATGCAGAAAGTAGCGACTTTATTAAGGATATACTTCCTGCGTCGATCATCGATAAGTATTTGTAATAGATAAAACATCGATAGTTTTCAGTTATAGTTAGAAAGGCTGCAGAGATTTATGAGCAGTAGAACTTCAGATAGATACTCGGTACTCATCGTATCGTCATCTGAACAATTTAATATACTTGCTGAGAAGTCCCTTCCGCTCAACATGTTCAGCGTGATTGAGAAGCGTAAGAGCGCATCAGCTGCACGCCGCGAACTGCTTGTCAGAGAGTACGATATAATCCTGATAAATGCTCCGCTCACCGACGGCATGGGCACAGACTTCGTAATGGATGTCGTAGATAAGCATAGCGCCGGTGTCATCCTTGCAGTACCAAATGAGATACACGGCGATGTTATGGATCACCTGATAAGCTATGGTGTAATCACTATACCGAAGCCCCTCAAGAAGGGCGACCTAGGTAGAAGCGTGAGACTACTTCTCGCTCTCAACAAGAGGGTTAAGACACTGAACAGAAAAGTTCGTACCCTCGAAGAAAAGATGGAAGAGCTTAAGGTTGTGAGTCGTGCCAAGATCGTTTTAGTCGAGCGCGGCATGTCTGAGAAAGAAGCTCACGAATACATCATCCGCGAAGCTATGAACACCGGTCTCACAAAGCGTCAGGTCGCTGAAGAAATCATCGACTAATTCATTGCTTACTTGTAATGCTGGAATAAGGTCTAAGTATAATACTTTTCATCTTTATCCTCATGTAAATGTAGGAAGATGTAAATGAAAAATGAAAAAATATAAAAAAGAGATTGACAAAGACTCGATATAAGAGTATGATACGAATCAGTTAAGACAAAGGCGTCTTAGAGCAATTGCTCTAGGGCGCCCTTTTTGCGTTTACAGAGATTTTAAAACCATTTAAGGAGGATATAGCGATGGCTAAGACAAATGTACCTGAACTCTTTGGTTCTCTTGTGTTTGATGAGAGAGTAATGAGATCAAGACTTTCAGATGATGTATATGCATCACTGAAGAAGACAATTGATGAGAATGTACGACTTGATGAGAAGGTTGCTGATGCAGTAGCTGAGGAGATGAAGAGTTGGGCAATCGAAAATGGAGCTACTCATTATACACATTGGTTCCAACCTCTTACAGGTGTTACTGCTGAGAAGCATGATAGTTTTATCAGCCCATCTCCAGATGGTGGAGTACTTATGGAGTTCTCTGGTAAGGAACTTATTAAGGGTGAACCTGATGCGTCTTCATTTCCATCAGGAGGACTTAGAGCTACATTTGAGGCCAGAGGATATACGGCATGGGATCCTACATCATTTGCATTTATAAAGGATCATACACTTTGCATTCCAACAGCTTTCTGTTCTTACTCAGGCGAGGCGCTCGATAAGAAGACACCACTTCTTAGATCTATGCAGGCTATCAATCGTCAAGCTAAGAGAGTACTTAAGCTTTTCGGAAATGATGATGTTAAATATGTAAGAACAAGTGTTGGTCCAGAGCAGGAATACTTCCTTGTAGATAGAGAAGTATGGAATAAGAGACCTGACCTTAAGTATACAGGTAGAACACTTTTTGGAGCAATGCCTCCAAAGGGACAGGAGATGGATGACCATTACTTTGGTGTGATCAAGCCACGTGTTTCAGAGTTTATGGAAGACCTGAACAACGAGCTGTGGAAGCTTGGTATCCTTGCTAAGACAGAGCATAACGAAGTTGCTCCAGCACAGCACGAGCTTGCACCTATATATTCAACAACAAATGTTGCTACAGATTCTAACCAGCTTACTATGGAGATTATGAAGAAGGTTGCTGCTCGCCATGGTATGGAATGTCTGCTTCATGAGAAGCCATTTGCAGGTGTTAACGGATCTGGTAAGCATAATAACTGGTCTATCGGAACAGATACAGGTGTGAACCTTCTGTCTCCTGGAAAGACACCATATGAAAATGCGCAGTTTCTTCTATTCTTATGTGCGGTTATCCAAGCAGTAGATGATTATCAAGATCTTCTTCGTCTATCTGTTGCTACAGCAGGTAACGATCATAGACTTGGAGCAAATGAGGCACCACCAGCTATTATCTCTATATTCCTTGGAGATGAGCTTACTGGAGTTCTAAATGCTATAAAGAACGATACGCCTTATGCAGGTGCTGAGAAGGTTGTTATGAAGCTCGGCGTTCACAGTCTCCCAAGCTTCAGCAGAGATACAACTGATAGAAATAGAACATCACCATTTGCCTTCACAGGTAATAAGTTCGAGTTTAGATCACTTGGTTCATCTAACTCTATAGCTTGCTGCAACATTATGCTTAATACAGCAGTAGCAGAGAGTCTTCGTCAGTACGCTGATGAACTCGAGAAGTCAGAGAACTTTGAGGATGATCTTCATAAGCTTATCAAGAGAGTTATCACTGAGCATCAGAGAATCCTCTTCGATGGTAACGGATATGGTGATGAGTGGGTTAAGGAAGCTACAGAAGTTAGAGGATTATCTAATCTTAAGACTACAGCTGACGCTATGCCACATCTTCTTGATGAGAAGAATAAGGAAATGCTGCTAGCACATAAGGTATTTACCGAGGCAGAGCTTAAGTCAAGATGTGAGATCATGCTGGAGAACTATGTTAAGACAGTTAATATAGAAGGACTTACTATGGTAGATATGGTTCGTAAGAATTATCTGCCAGCTATTGAGAGATATTTATATAGACTTGCTGAGACAACAAAGCTTATGAGAGAAGTAAGCTCTAATGTTAAATGCAACTATGAAGTATCAACTATGGAAAGACTCTCAGAGATTACTGATTCTGTTCTTGTATCAGTAGTTAAGCTTGAGGAAGTTCTTGCTGAGCTTAAAGATAAGGAAGATATCTTTGAATCATCAGCTTATGTAAGAGATGAATTACTTCCAGCTATGGAAGATCTTCGTAAGTTTGTTGACGAAGCAGAGATGTTAACTTCACAAAAAGATTGGCCATTCCCAAGCTATGGACAGCTTCTCTTTAGCGTAAATTAACATATATAAAATGTAATATATACCATCCTGGGCAAGGTCGTCTGTAAATATCAGGCGACCTTGTTGAATTTCAAATAGCACTTTTTAATAGTTGGGTAGTTATATTTTGTGCACCTTTTTTAGCCGTTTTTTGAGTGTTTTTGCGGTTCTCGAGATGAGTTAAAATTGTTTAATATGTATATGTTCGGTTTTCTTGTCATTTTTACAGCACAAAAAAACACAAGAAAATAGTGAGTTTATGGTAAATAGTTACAAAAACGGCAAAGTCGGAAATGAGTCGATTTTTGTGCATGTTTCACAAAAAAACGAATTTAGAACCCAAAAGAGGTCAGAATAGCACTTTTTGGTAAATAGTTAGCAACTTTTGAGAAGAACAAGTTGGTTTTTCTTGTTAGACTCCGTCATGAAGATAAACGAAGGGAGAAAAAAGAAATGAGAGTTATGAAGAAAAATGTATTTAAGAAACTTGGTGTTTTATTATTAGCAGGTGTTGTTCTTGCTTCAGCAGTTGGATGCGGTAACAAAGATACTGCTTCAAGTGATGCTTCCGAAGTTGTTGCTTCCGATGGTGAGATGTTTGATAGTAATACTCTTGATGCTGGACAGGTTAAGCTTCTTGGCAAGGTTTGCAGCGTTCCTGTTGAGTACTCAGATATAGCAAAGAAGTTTAAACTTAGAGACGAGATGACAGAGCAGTTCAATGTTAAGGTTGCTCCTATGGGATCACTTGATAGTGTATACCTTGATGTATTCAATAGAAGTGATGCTCATCTCCTTGTAAACCTTAAGAATGATAGAAATACAGAAGAGCTTCCAAAGAACTGCAAGATTTCAAAGATCGTTGCTGAAGCTGATTATGCTGATTCAAGTGTAATTCTTCTTCCTGGAGATGTATCACTTGGTACAACAGCTTATGTTATCACAGGTACATATGGTGATCCTGATACATCTATCGATTCTAATGATGGTTTCACATACATCTATGAGAAGGGAAATGTAACATATACATTCGAGTTCAAGAGAGATGTTGAAGGTTGTGTAAAGATCGTTATTGAGTCTAAATAATTAAGCTAAATAGTTTTTAGTATCAATATATGAAAAATGGCGAGTGCTACTGCATAGTGGTACTTGCCATTTTTATATAACATTATATAAAAATGATATAATGAAGAATATTTATATTTTTATCATATATTTATTATATTTTATTGACATACTATATATATGCTGTTATATTTTCAAACGGGGATGAATAATTAATTACACTATTACACTTTATTACACACTATTTTTTACACTATTTACATGCCTGAAAAAGGCAAGATTTTTTTCAGAAGGGAAAGTATGAGAGATGAAAAAACTAAAAAGTAAGGTAACCAGAGTTTTAGCCGGGTGCCTCGCTACTTTTGTAGCGCTTGGAAGCGGTATATTACCCGGAGGAGTTCTTAACGTACGCGCTGAACGATATCCTCATTTATATGATACGTTCAAGATTGACTCCGCACATTTTCCGGATCCAGTATTTCTGCAGTATGTAAAAGATGCATATGATCAGAACAGAGATGGAAAGCTTGATAATGATGAGATTATCGAAGCTAGAACTATCCGGTGCGATAAAATGGGAATCTCTACCTTAAAAGGTATAAAGTATCTTCCAGAACTTCGCGGAATCTATTGTAGTTTTAATAATCTTACAGAACTTGATATCAAGGATAATCAGTTGATTACTGGTATCTGGGTGTCTAATAATAATTTTACAAAGCTTGATTTTTCTGAAAATCCAGGTTTAGAGTGGTTATATTGCTTTGACTGTCCAAAACTTACATCCATAAATGTAACAGGCAATCCACTTATGTCATATCTAGAGGTCAATACTTGTCCTCTTGGTTCTATTGATGTATCTCATAATCCATTACTTGAACAGTTAACTTGTGCAAGCTGTAATCTTACAAAGCTTGATATCAGTAAGAATCATAAGCTTACACACTTAGACTGCCAGGTGAATGATATATCTTATCTTGCATTGGATAAAACTCCTGCTATGAAGAGACTTGATTGCTGGATGAATTCAGGTCTTGCTAACTTAGATGTTAGTTGTCTTCCGCACCTTCAGTATTATAATTGTGCTAAAAATAATATAACTAAGCTTGATCTTAGCAAGAATACTGAACTTGTAAAGCTTAACTGTGGATGGAATAATCTTAAAAGTTTGGATTTATCTCATAATCCAAAGTTATATTCATTATCTTGTAATGATAATCAACTTACATCACTTGATCTTTCAAATGCGCCTGACCTGCAGTTCCTTATGGCTTATATTAATGATTTTAATACATTAGATATAGGTAATAATCCAAAACTTATGGACTGTATTGATAAAGGTAAATATAAATTTGAACCCAATGCAGCATCACATTCTTATACCATTGATTATGGAATAGATGATTCTTATGCCGGACTTGATAGTAAATATTTCTTCTGTGTAGACGATAGAGTAAATGTTACTCGAAATGCGGCTGCGCAGGTTTCTACAGAAGCATATTTTGAAGGAGATATTGCAGATACATCTCAGTATCTTACTAGAGAAATGGTAGCTCAGACCTTATACGAACTAGCTGGTAGTCCAAGCGTAGATGGATTTACATCTAGATTTACAGATGTTGAACAAGGCTCATGGTACTATGCAGCACTTCTTTGGGGAGAAGCTAATAATGTAACAGTTGGTTTCCCTGATATGGCATCAGATACATTTGGAGTTGGCAAATGGTGTACAAAACAGGATATGGCATTCATGGTTATGCAATGGGCGCTATATATGGGCTACGAAAGAAGTATTGATTTTGGTCGAAGCGATGATTATATAGATTACTTTGAAGTAAGCTATAAAGACTGGGAAGCTGTATGTTGGGCTTGTACTTATCGTAGTTTCCCTACAGAAGGCGACCGTAATGCAGATAAGTCACAGCAGTATATTAAGCCTTTCAAGGTTGTATCTAGAGATGACCTTACATATTTTATACAGGGTATACAGGAAGAAAATGGAGTGGATATAAGCTCTTCACTTCCAATGCCATCTGCTTCATATGTTCCAGCTAATATAGAGACACACGGACGTGGACCAGGTAATTACCTGATTAATACACCGGTTGATCTTTCTCAGTGGAATGATGATATAGATGATGGCAGTGCTTTTGAACAAGCAGGAAAACAGGCAGAAGCTGCTACAGGTGGTTCAGGTTCTGCTTCTGGTACTGGTGCGGCCGCTACTGGTGGCGCAGCTGCAGGTTCAGGTGCTGCTGCAGGTGGTTCTACTTCAGGCGGTTCATCTAAGACTGGTAAATGGGTTCAGTCTGACAATGGACAGTATAACTTCGTAACTGACGATGGAAACAAAGAAACTAACTGCTACCGTGACGGATGTTGGTTAGACGAAAATGGAAATTACAATCCAGCTTATTCTAATGGTACATGGAAATGTAATAGCACCGGATGGTGGTACGAAGATAACGGCTGGTATCCATATAGTCAGTGGTTAAAGATTGATGGATATTGGTATTACTTCTGTGACGATGGTTATATGGATTACAGCGAATATCGTGATGGATGTTGGCTGGAATCTGGTGGTAACTGGAATGAAGCTTATAGCTTAGGACAGTGGCACGTGAACAGCACTGGCTGGTGGTATTCAGACGGTGATTGGTATCCATACTCACAGTATCTGTGGATAGATGGAACATGCTATCACTTTGATGGTGACGGATACTGGGATAAGTAATATAATCTAATATATAAACTCGAATCCTAGGTTTTATACCTAGGATTCGTTTTGTAAAGGAGACTGCATATGAAGAAGAGAATACTCGCATATCTTGATTATATTGACGAATTATTAAAGGAAGAAAATGTAGATTGGGACGCTGCTTTAAAGAATCATCTGGATCAGATAGCATTTTTCTCGCATGAGAGACTGGTTCATCTCATAGTGTTCGTGCTCGTGGCCATCTGCACGGTTGTAAGTATACTTGCGCTTGTTATATCTGAGGAGATTGTATTAATACCTCTTATTGTCATGCTTTTTGTACTTTTAGTTCCTTATTGTATGCATTATTATCTCCTGGAGAACTCGGTTCAGAGAATGTATGATCAGTATGATGAAATGGTACGAAAGAGCAGAGACTATTTTAAGAGCCCTGTATCAAAGTATTAGAATCTATAAAATGATACAAATAAAAAGGAAGAGAAAAATGATTAAGGATTTTAAGGTTATCCTTGCATCGAAGTCGCCTAGGCGTAAGGAACTTTTAGGTGCTATAACGAAGGATTTTACTATAATCCCTGCAGAGGGAGAAGAGATACAACACGGTACGACACCTGAGGAAATAGTAGAAAACCTCGCGGTCGCAAAAGCAACAGAAGTGTATGCTCGTGTAACAGAAAATAGTGAAGATAATGTTCTTGTTATCGGAGCTGATACTATAGTTGTGTCTGATGGAAAGATTCTTGGTAAGCCTCGTGATAGAGAGGATGCCTACAATATGCTGAGAGGTCTTTCTGGCAAGACTCATCATGTTATGACTGGCGTTTCTTTGATGACTAGAGAGAGGAAGATTTCATTTTGCGAAATAACTGAAGTTACTTTCTGTTGCCTGTCTGATGCTGAGATATGGGAATATATCGACAGTGGTGATCCTTTTGATAAGGCTGGATCATACGGAATACAGAGCAATTTCGCGAAGTATGTGAAGGGGATTAAAGGCGATTATAATAATGTGGTGGGACTTCCTGTCGCAAGAATATATCAGGAGTTAAAAGGTTAATGGAAATTAAAAGAGTTGTATTTTGGATTATGTTTATCGGTTTTTTCGTGCTGATTGCGATTATGGGTGTAGTTGGAAAAAAGCAGCGAGAAGCGAAGGAACTTGAGTTGGAAGAAGAGGCGAAACGTGTTCAGGCTGAACTGGAAAAAGAAACATTTCGAACTGATGAAGAGATATTAGGTCATCTAAATGAAGCTATGGATGACTACACCATAGATAATGTATACATGAGAGTTCCTGGAACTTATAGTGATGATGAGCTTATGGATCTTGCGCGTAAGATTGATCCGATGAAGGGCCGTGTTACTAAAATGTCATATTCCAGATCTACTACTAGAGTTGGAGATAATGAGGCGAGCGCAGATTATTACGCGGGAATTAATTATAGTTTTGAGATATGTGATGAATACTATGTAACTCAGAAAATTAAGGAAGGTAAAGAAATACCTAATTTAGAGGTGGATGCTCAGAAGCTTTGCGACGTATGTGAGAAGTTCCTTAGTGAGTATATTCAGCCAGGTATGTCAGATTATGATAAGGAACTTGCTGTACACGATTATATAGTAAATAACTGTGAGTATTCATTTAGTGATAAAAATGATATGAGTGAGTTCTATGCTTTTGGAGCTCTTGTCAATCATAAAGCTGTATGTTCTGGATATTCTAGAGCGACAGCGCTGCTGCTTGATCTCTGTGATATAGATGTTAAGCTGATTTCTGGCGATGCTAACAACAATAATGCAGCTGATAATTCTAACCCGGACGGTACAGGTGGTACAGAGTCCTATATAGCTCCGGATGGAACTGTTGTTGATGGACATATGTGGAATCAGGTCAAGATAGAAGGTCTATGGTACAATCTTGATACCACTTGGGATGACCCTGTGGGCGGAGAACAGACACTTAGACATACATACTTCAATGTAGATGATACAATACTCAGACTAAACCATGAGTGGGATAATAAAGATGCTGAGATATGCTCATCTACACTTCAGAATTATTATGAGAAGAATGGTCTCTTCTTTAAGTCGGGTGATGCTTATAAGGAGTATCTTGGAACCTATCTTTCTGAGGGCAATAGAGATGTCCTGGAATGTGCAGTGTCTTATCCTGATACTAGTGAAGAAGGAATGTACTTCGTTTTTGATTATTCAGGTATCACAAGCTATCAGATAACTACCTGCGGAGTAGATGGATACGAGATACTATCTATTGAGTTTAATCCGTCTCAAGCAGAATAAATACTTGAGTGAATTATTCTTCTTTCTCGTGTATTACCTTTACAAAACTTCCGTCGGTTGCGCTTATTACTACACGAGCTATTGTCTGATACTTAGCATTCTCTGCTTCAAGTATCCAACATGGAGTAAGAAGATATTCATTTGCGCTATCTGCTGATGGGATAGGGAAGTATTCAAGATTAATACTTTCGAACTTAACTGTCTCATCAGCTAGTTCTATATCATCGGCAGTAAGATTAGCTTCTGCATTTTTAGCAAATGCATCCATAGCTTCATCGAAGTTCATAAGGTTAGCGCCTTCTGTAACGGTCTCTTTGAATATATATCGTGAAGATATATTAAATCCTACAACTCCAGAGTCATTTATATATATTTCGCCGCCTGAGAGATCGTCTGCGGTATAGTCGATATAATCAACTTCGGAAATAACACTTAAGTCGCAAAGACTGGTCATTACAGTTACATAGTAACCATCTCGAACGCCCCCTTCTAATGTCGTAGAATCCAGAGAGTCGTTACTATAGTATATAACTTCTGATCTAACAGGATCTTTTCCTTCTGGTATTTCTACTCGTTGCATGTCGTCGTATGCATTAAGTGCTACTTCTGGTATATCAAGGTGTAGGTCGTTCTTTAATACATTTTTAACAGTTTCATTTACTTCATCAGCAGTCATAGAACAAGTGTTAGGTCTATCTGACATCACTGATTCAAGGTCGTAATCAAGGATTGAATGCTGATAGGCGTAGAAATGTCCGTCTGGATAAGAATGATCGATATGATCAAGCTTATCATTTCCTACAACATCTCCAGGATTTTTTGGAAAGAATGATAATATAAGCTCATTATAATTCTTGCTATATGATACTAGTAGGTTGTATGGAATATCGTTGTGAGTTCCTTCGTAGTTATGAACTGTTACAGTTGGGTCATCAATTGCTAGAGGTGCTGAATCGGCAAAATAGTTACTCTTTACGTTATTATGATATAAAACCCATGAATTTGTTATTATAACGTCTTCTGAATCTCCGTCCTTCGCGGCGAGGAACTTCTTATCAGAACTTCCGTCCAAAAGAGTTGCTGAATCACCAAGAAGAGCTTTTACGATATCTTCTTCTTTAAGATTCTCTTCAGTTATAGAGTCAACCTTGAATACTGATAATTTATCAAGGCCTTTTGCATTATAAGCTACATTTACAGTTGCGGATTTTCCAGCAATAGAAAATGATTTATTCGCTGAGAGTTCTTCTCCACCAAGCATATCGGATATAGTTTTTCCGGCACTTTCTTCCATAACACTGGTTTCGGAATCAGAACCGCTTGACTGTCCGTAATCAGTTACTTCGGTATCGGTCTGACCGCATCCTGAAGCAACTAACATTAACGCAAGCATAAGGCTTGCAAACTTTTTTCCCTTCTTAATCATTTCTCTCTCCCCTTCAATAAAAAATATAGTAAAAATATTATCTAAAGATTGTATACACATTGTATCCGGAATATATACATTAGAATAGTATATTATTAGTATAAAATACAGTTTCTTAACTTTAAATATTTTGATAAAATAGAAAAGTGTTTACTGACATTAAGGAGTGTGTTATGAAGAAGATTCCTGATAATCTATACGATGTAGAATGTCCTGACTGCAAGCATATGCTCAGGATTGATATAACAAAGAAGCCTGGACACTGCCAATTCTGTGGCAGATTGCTCAGGTTTAATAAAGAAACTATGGAGATTGAACCAGGGGAAGGCGAAGAGACTGATGTAATTCTCACGCAGTATGAGAGACAGCGTCGTCGCCAGAAGTTCGGTTCTGACAAATAGGAGGTATGTATGTATAATGAGGGAAATGTATGGGTAGGCGTAAATGATGCTGGCGAGAAGATAACACTTCTTCCTAAGATGGCAAATCGTCATGGTCTGGTTGCTGGTGCAACGGGTACTGGTAAGACTGTTACGCTTAAGGTGCTTGCTGAAAGTTTTTCTGATATGGGTGTTCCTGTATTCATGGCTGATGTTAAGGGAGATATAGCTGGAATCAGCATTCCTGGAGATGATAGCGAGAATATGCAGGAACGTATCGCGAGATTCGGACTTGCTGAAGCTCCGTTTTCTTATAAGGGTTATCCTGTAACTCTCTGGGATATATATGGCGAGAAGGGTGTTACACTTCGTACCACAATCTCTGAGATCGGACCGCTCCTTCTTGCACGGCTGATGGAGCTAAATGACTTGCAGTCCGACATTTTATCTATCGTTTTCAAGATAGCAGATGATAATAATCTACTATTAATAGATACTAAGGATCTTAAGGCTATGCTGAATTATGTCTCTGATCATAACTCAGAGTTTGAAGCTCAGTACGGTAAAATGAGTCCTCAGTCGATAGCTGCTATAGTTAGAGCACTTGTATTCCTCGAAGTTGCTGGTGGAGATAAGTTCTTTGGCGAACCTGCAGTAAATATAATGGATTTCTTTACATTTGGAGACGCTGGAAAGGGTATGATAAATGTGCTCGACAGCTCTAGTCTCATAAATAACACGAAGCTTTATTCGACATTTCTTCTGTACCTTCTGTCTGAACTTTTTGAGAGACTTCCGGAGGTGGGAGATATGGAGAAGCCTAAGATGGTCTTCTTCTTCGATGAAGCACACCTTCTCTTCAAGGATGCGCCAAAGGCTCTGCTTGAGAAGATAGAGCAGGTTGTGAAACTAATCCGTTCAAAGGGAGTCGGCGTGTACTTCTGTACTCAGAATCCTCGCGATATCCCTGACGGTGTACTGGCTCAGCTTGGTAACAAAGTTCAGCATGGACTTCGTGCATATACTCCATCAGATCAGAAGTCTGTAAAGGCTGCTGCTGAGTCCTATAGAGAGAATCCTGCGTTCGATACCTATGATACAATACTTAACCTCGGAACTGGTGAGGCGGTTGTATCATTTCTAGGTGCAGACGGTATTCCAACTATGGCTGAGAAGGTTTATATCCTTCCACCACAGTCCAACTTCGGAACCATATCAGACAGCCAGAGGGATACGCTTATTAAGTCAAGTATCTGCTACAGCAAGTACGCGGAAGCAGTAGATCCTGACTCGGCTTTCGAGTTCCTGGAGCGACGCGGCGTTGAGGAAGCTGAAGCACTTGCGAAGGAAAAGGCTGAGGTTGAAGCTGCAAAGCAGAAAGAAAAGGAAGAAAAAGAAGCTGCTAAGCAGGCAGAGAAAGAAGAAAAAGAAGCTGCTCGTGCTGCAGAGAAAGCTGAACGTGAGGCAGCTCGCAAGGCTGAGGCAGAAGCAAAGGCTGCACAGCGCGAGAAGGAAAAAGAAGAGGCTGCCAAGAAGCGTGCTGCCAAGACTGTCGCTAGCTCAATAACTGGAACAGTCGGTCGTGAGGTAGGTAAAACTGTGGGCGGAAAGTTTGGCAAGTTTGGCAAAACTCTTGGTGGAAATGTTGGAGCCAGCCTCGGAAGAGGACTCCTATCAACACTCTTCAGCAAGAAGTAAGATGATTTAGATGTTTATTGGCAGTAAAGTATTATTACCGGAAAAATATTATAAGTAGTAAAGTAGTATATTGATTATGAGAGAGATAACACTAGAAGAATTAGAAAATATGAAGAAAGGGTCTTTCGTCCTTGTAGATATCAGGGACGAAGGGCTTAGAGCTTACGGAATGATCCCAGGTGCCGTAGCTATAGATTTTGAAGCAGACGAGGATGAGATATATCGCAAGATATCTGAACTCCCTAAGGATAAAAAGTGCATTTTTTACTGTGAGGTTGGTCGCAAGACTAGAGATATAGGGGATATTCCATATCTTGAAGGTCTAGACTGCTACAGTCTTGAAGGTGGATACATAGGTTATGTTAGATCCTCTATGACCAAGGATGTTGACGGTGAGTCGAGGCAGAAGAAGGCAGAGAAGAGCATACAGAAGAAGTTTCATAAGCAGCTTTTTACCCCATTTGCGAAAGCTTGCAAATCTTACGAGCTTATCGAAGAGGGGGACCACATTGCTGTATGTATATCTGGTGGAAAAGATTCTATGCTTATGGCCAAGCTTTTCCAGGAAATACAAAGACATAGAAAATGCAACTTCGACCTGACTTTCCTTGTAATGGATCCAGGCTACAATGCAGATAACAGGGCGCTTATCGAAAGCAACGCAAAGGCTCTCGGAATCCCTATCACCATATTTGAAAGTGATATCTTCGATGCTGTAGATACTATCGAGAAGAGTCCGTGCTACTTATGTGCGAGAATGAGAAGAGGATATCTTTACAGCAAAGCTAAGGAGCTGGGCTGCAACAAGATAGCCCTCGGCCACCATTACGATGATGTTATCGAGACAATTCTAATGGGAATGCTATACGGCGCTCAGATTCAGACCATGATGCCGAAGCTTCACAGCACGAACTTTGAAGGCATGGAACTTATCCGCCCGCTCTATCTAGTTCGTGAAAGCGATATCTGCGCATGGCGTGATTACAACGATCTTCATTTTCTTCAGTGTGCATGTCATTTTACAGAAACCTGCTCAACCTGCCACGAAGATGGAACAACTTCATCGAAGCGCCTCGAGGTCAAGAAACTCATCGCGTCCCTCAAGGAAGTGAATCCGTTCGTTGAGTCCAACATATTTAAGAGCGTGGAAAATGTAAATATAGATACTGTCGTCGCATACAAAAAGAAAGGCATACGCCATCATTTCTTAGAAGAATATAGTGATTGATTTTTAATCATAAAATATGAGAAAGGATGATTATTTATTTCTTAGAAGAATACAATGATTGATTTTTAATCGTAGAATATGAGAAAGGATGATTATTTATTTCTTAGAAAATATAATAAGTGATTGACTGATTCTAGAAATGAATAACTTCCCTCGCTATGAGTACCAGTATTAAAAAGATAAATGTATCGATAATTCCGCGGAAGACTGGGTGCCTTTTTCCGGAAGCAGAATTGATGATGGATAGTGATTGAACGGTTGGAAGAAAACAAGCTGCCATAGCTGCGTAAAATAACTTGCCATATGTGAGATATATAATAATTCCGATTATTATACTTACAATATATGTTTTGCGCATATATGATTTTATTAACCTAAGCAGCTTCATCAAAAACCTTCCTGACTGACATGTGCCAGCTATTTTGTAATCTAGTATATCTCAAAATGCTTAAAATTTAAACAATTATTATTATATACATTTGAAAAAAACTTGCTTTTCTGGAGTGATTAGAATGATAGTTTCTTTTGACTTAGACGACACACTATATGTATCCCCAAATGATTTCAAAACCGAACCGGAGCTTAAGTTCCCCTGGAACAAAATATATAAGGAAAGGCTACGCCTCGGCACAAAGGAACTGTTCGATAAGCTACAAGCAGATGATTTTGAGACTTGGATCTATACGACATCATTTAGATCGGAAAAGTATATCCGCGGCCTACTGAAACATTACGGAATCAAAGTAGGAGAGGTCATAAATGGTGCTAGACACTCGAAAGAAGTCCAAGCGGGCAAGGCAGAACCTATGCCATCCAAGTATCCTGGAAAATACAGAATAGGTCTGCATATTGACGATGACATAAGTGTCCTTCAAAATGGCAAAACATACGGCTTCAAAGTTTACCTTATCGGTCCACCCGATGACGAGTGGGTAGACAAAGTCTACTCCGAAGCCGTTCGAATCCGCAAAATTATAGAGAAGCAAAATTAGGTTTCATGCTTCTAAAAGTAGTGTAGTACTTGAATCCTATGGATTTAGCAATTTCGGCTGCGTTATCAAATCCATATCCAATATGCTCAAGATCGTGAGCGTCACTTCCAAATGTCAGAATCTCCCCGCCCAGCTCTTTATACATTTTAAGAATCTCAATATGTGGATGCATATAATCCATTCCTCTATAAAGACTGCCCGTGTTTATCTCTATTCCTTTACCATCCTCGATGATAGTCTTCATAATCTCGTGGAACAAATCCTTATACTTCGGAAAAAACTTCTCCTTAAATATCTCAGCCGTCACCTTACCAGGCGTTGGCCCATATCTAAAAATATAATCAATATGACCATACACATTATAATCGTGGAAATGTTGAACATTATATAACATTTCTTCAAAGTAAATCTGATACAACCTATCGGCATCCTTCACAGTTCCATCCGGGTTGTACCAATACTCAGTGTAATAAGGATCAAATCCATCGACCACGTGAGAAGAGCAGATAACAAAATCCAGCCCGGGATGCTCGCTCGTATAACTATTCAGCCTCTCGCAAGTAGTCGGCATAACTCCCTGCTCGACACCAATCCTCACATCAAAACTATCTTTTACATCAACCCCATCTTTTGCATCAAATCCATCTTTTACATCAAAACTATACCCTAGATTCTCTTCTCGTAAATGAGATAAAGTCTTAATGTAATTATCGATATCAAGATCAAACTTGCAGTCGTCAGGAGTCTTCGGAAAGTCCAGATCATTATGATCCGTAAAACATATCGAGTTGATTCCCTTAGCTCTTGCTGCCTTAATTATTTCATTTATATCAGATTCACAATCTGCAGAAAACTCAGAGTGAAGGTGATAGTCCGGAATACTAATCTTGTTGTTTGAATTATTCATGCTTTCTTCCTTTTTATAAAAAATCAATATAGCTACAATTGTTAAATAAATATGTAATCTAAATATTTATGTCTAAATATATTAGCCTAAATATATTTACCTGAATATATTAGCCTTAATATTTTTATGAAAATATGTTCTATATTCTAACATATCTTATTTTTCTTATCTATACATATCAACTTTTTATAATAGCTAATTATCAAACAAAAATCTTCAGAAATCAGCTGAAATAGCCGGAAGCAAGAGAAATAAGGGAGACAAGAAGGCAATCAGCTAATTCTACGAAGAAAGCAACTAGAAAATTAGCTGGAACAACAAGAAGCAAGAGGGATAAGAAGGTAACCAGCTAATTCTACGAAGAAAATCAGCAGAAAATTAGCTGGAACATCAAGAAGCAAGAGTAATAAGAAGGCAATCAGCTAATTCTACGAAGAAAACCACCGGAAAATTAGCTGGAACATACGGAAATAAGAGGGATAAGAAAGTAACCAGCTAATTCTATGAGGAAAACCACCGGAAAATTAGCTGGATTAGCTGGAAACAAATATATGAAGATATAAGTATCTAAAAATGTAAAGAGATATAGTGGGTGGGGGCTAATCAAACCGCGTAAAACAGCCAACTGATTAGCCCCACAAGCGAGAATCAAGCATCAAAAGATAGTGAAGGGGCTAATCAAACCATGGAAAACAAGCAATTGATTAGCCCCACAGGCAAGAATTAGGCATCAAAGGAGAGTGAAGGGGCTAATCAAACCATGGAAAACAAGCAATTGATTAGCCCCACAAGCAAGAAGCAAGCGATAAAAGAGGACGAATGGGCTAATCAAACCGTTGAAAACAAGCAATTGATTAGCCCCACAGGCAAGATTCAAGCATCAAAAGAGCGTGGAGGGGCTAATCAAACCGTGGAAAATATCCAATTGATTAGCCCTACAAGCAGGAATTAAGTGAAAGCAAGAGGAAAGGCAGACGAAACAAACAAAACAAGCATAAGTGTATGCCGGAAGCTAACAAAAGCAAGCAAGAGAAAAGATGAAAGGCAAACGAAACAAACAAAACAAGCATAAGTGTATGCTGGCAGCAAGTAAAAGCAAGTAAGATAGAACAGAAAAGGCAGAAAGACAAGTGAAAAAGCAAGCAATAGTTTACATAAGCATTTTACAGAAAACTGAATTAGATATTACCCACTAGTTTTTAGGTTAATTGGTAAATCCAGGGTTGAAAAAACAAATCAAAGAAGGTATTATATTAGGGCAGAATGTTTAGCCGGCTGCTACCGGCATTCATCAATATATTTTCTTAGGAGGATTTATAAAATGGCAGTAAAAGTAGCGATTAATGGATTTGGACGTATCGGACGTCTTGCATTCAGACAGATGTTTGGTGCTGAGGGATATGAGGTAGTTGCTATCAACGATCTTACAAAGCCTTCAATGCTTGCTCATCTTCTGAAGTATGATACAGCACAGGGCGGATACGCTGGAAAGATCGGTGAGAATCTTCACACAGTTACAGCTGATGATGAGGCTGGAACAATTACTGTTGATGGTAAGACACTTCAGATTTATGCTAAGGCAGACGCTAAGGAACTTCCATGGGGAGAGATCGGTGTAGACGTAGTACTTGAGTGTACAGGTTTCTACTGCTCAAAGGAAAAGTCACAGGCTCATATCGATGCTGGTGCTAAGAAGGTTGTTATCTCAGCTCCTGCTGGAAATGATCTTAAGACAATCGTATTCTCAGTTAACAATGATACACTTACAGCTGATGATCAGATCATCTCAGCTGCTTCATGTACAACAAACTGTCTTGCACCTATGGCTAAGGCACTTAACGACTATGCTCCAATCCAGAGCGGTATCATGAGCACAATTCATGCTTACACAGGTGATCAGATGATCCTTGACGGACCACACAGAAAGGGTGACCTTAGAAGAGCAAGAGCTGGTGCCGCTAACATCGTACCTAACTCAACAGGTGCTGCAAAGGCTATCGGTCTTGTTATCCCAGAGCTTAACGGAAAGCTTATCGGATCAGCTCAGAGAGTTCCTGTACCAACAGGTTCAACAACAATCCTTACAGCTGTAGTTAAGGGTGCTGACGTAACAGTTGATGGCATCAATGCTGCAATGAAGGCTGCTGCAAGCGAGAGCTTCGGTTACAACGAGGATCCAATCGTATCTTCAGACGTTATCGGTATGAAGTTCGGTTCACTCTTCGATGCTACACAGACTATGGTATCTAAGATCGCTGATGACCTCTATGAGGTTCAGGTAGTATCATGGTATGATAATGAGAATTCTTACACATCACAGATGGTTAGAACAATCAAGTACTTCGCAGAGCTTGCATAATAGAGTCGATTATATAATTAGTCGAGTATTCTAGCGGCTTTTTAAGAAGACCTAAGAATTGGGTCCGACTTTATATGAAGTCGGATCCATTTTTTCTTCTAAGAAATTATAAATCAGAAAATTAGGTCGAGAGCTATGCTCATCGGCTATAAAATACTCAAATGAAAAAAATTACTAGGAGGTAATAAAATGTCACTTAATAAGAAATCAGTTGACGATATTAACGTAAAGGGACAGCGCGTACTCGTAAGATGTGACTTCAACGTACCACTTAAGGACGGAAAGATCACAGATGAGAACAGACTTGTAGCTGCACTCCCAACAATCAAGAAGCTTATCGCTGATGGCGGTAAGATCATCCTTTGCTCACACCTTGGAAAGGTTAAGACAGAAGAGGATAAGAAGACAAAGACACTTGCTCCTGTAGCAGTTCGTCTTTCAGAGCTTCTTGGACAGGAAGTTAAGTTCGTACCAAATCCAGAAGTAGTTGGACCAAACGTTGTTGAGGCTGTAAATGATATGAAGGACGGCGAAGTTATCCTTCTTGAAAACACAAGATTCCGTGCAGAAGAGACAAAGAATGGTGAGGCATTCTCAAAGGATCTTGCTTCACTTGCAGACGTATTTGTAAATGATGCATTTGGTACAGCTCATAGAGCTCACTGCTCAAATGTTGGTGTTACAGAGTATGTTGATACAGCAGTAGTTGGATACCTTATGCAGAAGGAAATCGATTTCCTTGGAAATGCAGTAGAGAATCCAGTACGTCCATTCGTTGCTATCCTTGGTGGTGCTAAGGTTGCTGATAAGCTTAATGTTATCTCAAACCTTCTTGAGAAGTGCGATACACTTATCATTGGTGGTGGTATGGCATATACATTCCTTAAGGCACAGGGTAAGGAAGTTGGTAAGTCGCTCGTTGACGATAGCAAGATTGATTACTGTAAGGAAATGCTTGCAAAGGCAGATTCACTTGGTAAGAAGCTTCTCCTTCCTGTAGATACAGTAGTAGCTGATGGTTTCCCTGATCCAATCGATGGACCAATCGAAGTTCAGACAGTTTCTTCAGATTCAATCCCAGCTGACAAGGAAGGTCTTGATATCGGCGAGAAGACGAGAGCACTCTTCGCAGATGCTGCTAAGACAGCTAAGACAGTTGTTTGGAATGGACCTATGGGTGTATTCGAGAACCCAACACTTGCTGCAGGTACAATCGCAGTAGCTCAGGCACTTGCTGAGACAGATGCTACAACAATCATCGGTGGTGGTGATTCAGCAGCAGCTTGTAACCAGCTTGGATTTGGTGACAAGATGAGTCACATCTCAACAGGTGGTGGTGCTTCACTTGAGTTCCTTGAGGGTAAGGAGCTTCCAGGCGTAGCAGCAGCTAACGACAAATAATTTCCATAATTGATATTATATTAAATACAAAAGTAAGCGAATACTAAGCAAGAATATCAATCTATGTTTTCGAGGCCGTTTTGGGTCTGTTCACTTAGCGATTCACAAGTACGAAGTACGCAGTGAGAGCTTAGTGAGCCTAGGGGACCCAAACCGTGCGAAAGCAGAGCCGAGAACAACATAGTTGATATTCGGCTTTAAGTATGAGCGTACTCTATATATTAGGAGAATAGAAATGGCAAGAAAGAAGATTATTGCAGGAAACTGGAAGATGAACATGACTCCTTCACAGGCAGTTGCACTTGTTGCAGAGCTGAAGGACCTTGTAGTAAATGATGCAGTAGATGTAGTTTACTGTGTTCCAGCTATCGACATCGTTCCTGTTGTTGAGGCTGTAAAGGGTACTAACGTAGAAGTTGGTGCTGAGAATATGTACTTCGAAGATAAGGGTGCTTACACAGGTGAGATTTCAGCAGAGATGCTTGTAGATGCAGGTGTTAAGTATGTTATCATCGGTCACTCAGAGAGAAGAGATTACTTCAAGGAGTGTGACTGCACACTTAATAAGAAGGTTAAGAAGGCTATCGAAGCTGGTCTTACACCAATCCTTTGCTGTGGCGAGAGCTTAGAGCAGAGAGAGATGGGCGTAACAATGGATTGGATCAGACTTCAGATTAAGTCAGACCTTCAGGGCGTTGCAGCTGATGATGTAAAGAACATGGTTATCGCTTACGAGCCAATCTGGGCTATCGGTACTGGTAAGACTGCTACAACTGAGCAGGCTCAGGAAGTATGTAAGGGAATCAGAGATTGCATCGCTGAGATCTATGATGCAGCTACAGCTGATGCTGTACGTATTCAGTACGGTGGATCAGTTAATGCTGGTAACGCAGCTGAGCTCTTTGCACAGCCTGATATCGATGGTGGTCTTGTTGGTGGAGCTTCACTCAAGGCTGACTTCGGTAAGATCGTTAACTACTAAAAAAGGCCAGCGGGGACGGTTCTCCCTGGCAGATAATAAGGCGTGTCACTAACTAAGTGACACGCCTTTTATGTTGGAAATAATATATGAATTATAATAAAGTTTTAGTATGGCCAGGTAATGGTAAGGTAACCTGATGAGTTGAAGTAGTACCATGTACCATTGATTTTTGACCATTCATCCTTTGGATACCATCCGCTGGTGTCCATGTAGTACCAGCCTTTTGAATTTAGTCCCCATGAACCTGTTGGTTCATAGACCCAAGCTCCATTTATGGACAAATAGTATCCATCAATCCACTCGTTCGAAGCCATGTATCCGTCCTCACCAAAGTAGTACCAGTAGCCATCCATTTTCACCCACGTAGAGTGTGGGTAGGAGCCATCAGCTTCTTCCAGCCACCATCCGGTGGAATTGCATTTCCATGTGTATACTGGTGCGGCTGGTGTTGTTTCATCTTTTTGATCTGGAACAGTTTCGTCTGTGTCCAAAGAGTTTTCTGTATCTTCTGATTTTTCTAATTCTCTAAGAGAAAGCCCCTGATACATTATTTCATCGCTGGCTTCGTTCAGGGCACTGACCAGTCCGTTAAGAATGTCTTGATTACATGGGTAGTTGGAGTTTATTGCCATGATAATCGGGTGATTTCCATTTCCCTTATAAACGATGCCTCCATCTGTAGTTGATATATATCTTGGCGGCTCGTTTACCCAGCCGGCTTTTGTCTGGGTTATATAGGTTCCTCCCAGAGTAGCATGAATGGCTGAAGCATTTGGGTTCTGATACATCTGACCGAGCTGGTAACCGGTACTGTCGGTGTAGAAGTAGAACATGTTTGATGTCCATAGTTTGGCAAGCATTCGGGAACTGTAGTTCGTATAGCTCCAGGATCCATGGGAAGTATCAACGTGACTCATTTCAAACCAGGAAATGTGAGATGCATTGCCATATTTGTTGAAGAGACTGGAATACGCATCATTGTCAGAGTAAGTAATAATACTGTTAATTGTATTATAGTCTGTTGTAAGGACTGAAGGGTTAGAGTAAACCAGACCTGCAACATATATTCCTTTTATTGAACTGGCGGAGAAGAACTCAGTATCAGCATTACTGGTTAGTCCCTTCTTCAGTATAGGATCTATCAGCATAAAACCAACGTCGGCTCCGGTACCGTATATGGAGCTAAGTTCAGATTCTATCTTTTGGACAACTTCAGGAGATGGTTCATAGTTGCCGATTGGCTTAACTCCGTAACCACTCTGGGCACTGTCAATTAGATTAAATGTTTCATTTTTATCGAGAATGTAGCCTTCTGCTGTAAATATATATCCGGTTCCGTCTATTGTGACCTCACCAACTGGTGTAGTCCCGTCAGCGTAGTAGTAATACCAATGTCCATCCTTTTCTTCCCATCCAGTTTCCTTGGCGTGAACTATAGACGTAGATGATAAAAGAAGACTGATGCACATGGCTATAATACATGCTTTTTTGAAATATGTTTTTATCATTTAGTCACCTCTGATCTAGCTGTTTTGATATGTCTTATCATGTAGATTTTCTATAAAATAATTATACCGCATACATTGAGAGTGTAACAATCAATTATTGCATTTTACCAAGTGAGTTGCTATACTTACTGTGTTGTGTGAAAGCACAAAAATTCACAAAATCCAATATAGAAGGGAAGGTTTTAGTATGAAGAAATTTCTAGAAGAGTTTAAAGAGTTCGCCCTTAAGGGAAATGTAATGGACATGGCAATCGGTGTTATCATCGGTGGTGCTTTTACAGCTATTGTAACAGCATTTACAGATGACTTCATTACACCAGTAATTAGCATCTTTGGTGGTACAGAGTTTGGAGGAAAGATTCCTCTTCCAGGACCAGAAGGAAATGCTATCCTTTAGGGAGATTTCGTATCTGCAGTAGTTAACTTCATTATTGTTGCATTAATTCTATTCCTTATGCTCAAGGGCATGAATAAGCTTATGAATCTTCGTAAGAAGGAGGAAGAAGCTGAGGAAGAGAAGGAAGCTGAGCCAACAAAGGAAGAGTTACTTCTTACAGAAATTAGAGATATTCTTAAGAATAAATAAGTTATATAATTCTTGTTTATAAAATATTTAAAAAAGCTACTTGCATAATGATGACTACTATGTTATTATCACTAAGTATGATTTTTTGGAGGAGAAACTTATGAAAATCGCACTTACTATAGCATTAATAGTTGTTGCAGTAGCACTTGCAATTATAGTTCTTAGCCAGGAGGGTAAGGAACAGGGCTTCACAGGTAGTTTTACAGGAGCTGTTGATACTTACTGGGGAAAGAATAAGAAGCATTCAAGAGAAGCTCGTATTCAGAGAGCAACAGCAATTCTTGGAGCTTTGTTTATTATATTAGCTGCTATACTTAGTTCAAAGTGGGTATAAGCTGATATACTGGATTGTGATATGAAGAGGGTGCTTACTTCTTGTAGGCACCCCTTTTGTTATTATGGGTGATTATTATGGAATATACAGAAAAAGAAAATGAAATATATGAGTCCTTCAAAGAACTGATGTCGAAGAACGATTATCGACCTCTTAAGTTCAAGGAACTCTGTTATATGTATGAGGTGGATACAGAAGAGAAGAAAGCTGCATTTCTTGATTATTTAAATCAGCTGTGCGATGATGTGCTGCTTATTAAGACGAAGAATAATCGTTATATGCTTCCGCCGAAGGATATGCTGACTGGTACATTTAGCAGTACTCGTCGTGGATTCGGTTTTGTAACCGTTGAGGGATATGATGAGGATTTCTTTGTATCTGCAAAGGATTCGCTAAATGCATTTCATGGCGATAAGGTTCTGATCAGCGTTATAAAGGGTTCCAGAGGCCCTAGAAAGGAAGCTAGAATCATAAGGATTCTTTCTAGAAATACTTCGGAACTTATCGGTGTATATCAGCAGTGCGAGGGATACGGTTTTGTAATCCCAAACAATAAGAAGATTGCGGATGATATATATATTCCAAAGCACAGCGCGTCAAATGCTGTCTCTGGAAGTGTAGTTATAGTAACTCTTGAAGACTTTGGTGATGATAAGAAGTCGCCTACAGGTCATGTTTCAGAGGTTCTTGGTCATGTGGATGATCCAAGAACTGATATTCTTCAGGTTGTGAGAACATACGGAATCCCTGTTGAGTTCCCTGATGATGTAGAGAATCAGTTAAATGATATTCCAGACGAGGTTTCTGAAGAAGAAAAGGTAGGCAGACGTGATTTCCGTCAGCTCGATACTGTTACTATAGATGGAGAAGATGCGAAGGATCTTGATGATGCTATATCGCTGTCCTTCGAAAATGGTTTATATCATTTAGGTGTCCATATAGCTGATGTATCAAACTATGTTCGCGAGGGCTCGCCACTTGATAAGGAAGCTTTAAAGCGTGGTACAAGTAATTACCTTGTTGACAGCGTTATCCCGATGCTTCCTCATAAGCTTTCAAATGGTATCTGTTCGCTTAATCATGATGTGGATAGGCTATGTCTGTCATGCATGATGGATATTGATGAGACCGGTAAGGTTGTGAATCATGAGATAGTTGAGGGTCTCATAAATGTTAATGAGCGCATGAACTATACAGATGTTGCAACGATACTTACGGGTGAGGCATCGTCTCCAGAGGTGGTAGAAGAAGATCCTTCGAGAAGCTACGAAGCTCTTATGAAGAGATATGACTATCTGGTACCTATGTTCCGTCTGATGCTCGAGCTTTCTGAGATTATAAGGTCCGCTAGAGAGAAGAGAGGTTCCATCGATTTTGACGTGGCAGAGACTAAGATTATCGTAAATGAGGAAGGCGTCCCTGTAGATATCCATCCTTATGATAGAAACTGCGCTACCAAGATAATAGAAGATTTTATGCTTATGGCAAATGAGACTGTCGCCGAGGAGTACTTCTGGGCAGATATCCCATTTGAATATAGAATACATGAGACTCCGCTTCCTGAGAAGGTTGACGTTCTTAGAGAAGCAATGCGAAGCTTTAAGAAGTATTTCAAGGTTAGTCGAGATAAGATACATCCAAAGGAATATCAGAAGCTTTTGGAATCCATTAAGGATGAACCTTACGAGGCTCTGCTTACGAAGATGACACTTCGTTCGATGCAACAGGCTAGATATTCGACAGAATGTATAGGTCACTTTGGACTAGCTTGCAAGTATTATTGCCATTTTACTTCTCCGATAAGAAGATATCCTGATCTTCAGATTCATAGGATTATAAAGGAGAATCTTCACGGTGAGCTTACAGGTGGACGTATCAAACATTATTCGAAGCTTCTTCCGAAGGTGTCAGAGGATAACTCTATGAAGGAACGTCGTGCGGTTGATGCTGAACGTGATGTTGTAAAGTTGAAGCAGATTGAGTATATGTCGCAGCATATTGGAGAGACATTTGTGGGAGTTATCTCTGGTTTTACGAATCAGACTATATTTGTGGAACTTCCTAATACCGTAGAAGGTGGCGTAAGAGTTGCTGATCTGACGGATGATTATTATACATACTATGAAGATAAGTTTGAAATGGTAGGTAAGACAACGGGTAAGGTTATGAAGCTTGGTGACGAATGTCATGTGAAGCTTGTACGCTGTGATAAAGTAGACCGAGTCATAGATTTTGAGTTTATCTAATGTATATTTAAATGAGTTTTTTGAAAGGACGAGTGAGTTGATATGGCTAAAGAAAAGGGCACCAGGCTCATTGCTAACAATAAAAAGGCTTATCATGATTTCTTTATAGATGATACATTTGAAGCTGGTATAGAACTTGCCGGAACAGAAGTTAAGTCTCTGAGACAGGGGAATTGCAGCATCAAGGAATCATATGTAACCATTGATAATGGCCAGGTTTATATCAATAAGATGCACATCAATCCTTATGAGAAGGGAAATATCTTCAATAAGGATCCCCTTCGTAAGAGGAAACTGCTTCTCCATAAGTTTGAGATTAATAAGCTTATTGGAAGAACTAAGGATAAAGGTGTAACTATAGTTCCGCTTAAGGTTTACTTCAGTGGAAGTCTTGTAAAGGTTGAGATTGGACTGGCACGTGGTAAGAAACTCTATGATAAGAGACATGATCTTGCTAAGAAGGATCAAGAAAGAGAAGCAAGGCGAGATTTTAAGGTAAATCTTCGAGATTAGTACTTTTGAAGAAAAGCCTTGAACTAAAAAGAAGAAAAGGCTTATACTAAAAAGACTCTTGTTTTCTTGAGTTATATGGTTTATTATTATGCGTGGTCTGTGATGGACTACAATAAGCTTTGTTAGAGGTGACTGAAATGAGTCAGGAAAAAGTAGATAAGTATAAAGAGGAAAAAAAGAACCGTAAGAAGACTATGAAGATCAATAAGGTCAAGAAACTTGGCGCTGTTCTCTTAGTTTCTCTCGGTGTTGGTGCTATCATCGGCATTCCTCTTGGTAAAGGATTATATAATTATCAGAAGAAGCAGGCTGAAAAGCACAGAACTATAGCTGCAACAGAATATGCAAATTGGTTTGAAGCTAAGTGGAATAAGGATTACTATGATATAGGTGCTAACCAGGATCTTCAGAAAATGTTAGATGAGTTCAATAGTGCAACAGCTACAGATAGTGCATCAGATACAGATGCAGAGTAAACTTAACTGTTTATAAACAACTTAAAAAACCAGGGGTAGTACTGGTTTCGACGGGGGTTTAGAAATTATGGCAGCCATCCGAGGTGGGTGACCTCGTAAAAACATCTAAAAAAATAAACGCTGACAATAGATTAGCACTCGCTGCCTAATGGCAGCTATCAGCCTCGCGTCGTCCGTTGCGTGAGAGTCTGGTATCGAACAGACGGAGCACTTCCTTGCCGAAGCTTGTAGGCTCGGGAAGAATTACAAGCTACTGAAATCATAAGTCTGTGAGTGGACGTGTGGTAGAGGGAATGTTAAAACACTTACTGTGATGGGAGATACTGTAATGGAAGAGCTTTCGGACGCGGGTTCGATTCCCGCCTGCTCCAACAAAAATAACACCCTTTGGGGTGTTATTTTTGTTGCTAGTATTTTTAGAGAAGTCTTTAAAATTTCATCTGCGGATACGGAAAGAATTATGCACTTTAGTATCTGTGGATTCTTTTTTTATGTATTTTTAGTATATATTTGTGAATTGGGTCTGATAATTGTTTTAATTTGAAGTTGAATACGATGTAAATTACAAAGTGTTAGCTTATACTGAATTAATAATATTAAGCCAAACACCTATAGCACATAATATAATACCTTATAAATAATAATAATATTAAATTAATGTTAAAATAATGTTTTTTTAAGTTGAAATCTTTGCTGATTTTTTATATTGTATACTTTGTATGATTTTTGCATGGTTTATTGTAAAAAATTCATAATTCGGAGGAAGTATGATGTTAGATGCTGAGAATTTTTTGTATTGGTTGAAAAAAGCTAAAAAGTGTTCTAATGATGATAATGCTGATCTTAGAATAGCAGTACTTGGTTCTTATTCCATTCAACATTTTGTTGGAGTGTTGAGAGCTATGTTGAATGAAAAAGGTCTAAATGTAAATATTTATGAGGGACATTATAACGGTATTAGAATGGATGTTATGGATGAAGAATCCGAATTCTATAAGTTTAATCCTAATGTGGTTATTATGTTACCGTATTATTCTGATATTGTTAATAGACCTGTTTATTTTTCTTCTTTTGATGAAGTATATAAAAATGTTCAGAGCAATATCGATTATTATAAGATTCTTTGGGATAAGATTTCTAGATTGAAAGGATGTCATATTTTTCAAAGTAATTTTGTTTTACCTATTGAAGATGAATTAGGAAATTTAGCTTCTAATTATATTTTTTCATCTTCATATTTTTTTCAACTCATAAATATGGAATTGACAAAATGCAAACCCAATAATGTAACAATTGTTGATTGTGAAAGATTGGCATCTAAAATTGGAAAGGATTCTTGGTTTGATCATTCAGCATTTTTTTTGAATAAAGCGGGTTTTAATATTCAATATATAGGTTATTGTGTTGCGCTTTTTGTTAATCAGATTTTATCATTAAAAGGTAAAAGTAGAAAATGTCTGGTACTAGATCTAGATAATACTATTTGGGGAGGTATCGTTGGAGATGTAGGTGCATTTGGTATTCAGATAGACCCGAATAATGCTGTGGGAGAAGCTTATAGAGCATTTCAAAATTATATTTTAAAACTAAAGGCTAGAGGAGTTATTTTGGCAGTATGCAGTAAAAATGATGAAGAAATTGCAAAATCTCCGTTTTTAGAAAATGATAATATGATTCTTGGAATGGATGATATTTCATGTTTTGTTGCCAATTGGGAAGATAAAGCGTCAAATATTAATAGAATAGCAAATGAATTAAATATTGGTACGGATAGTTTAGTTTTTTTTGATGATAATCCTGCAGAAAGAGAAATTGTTAAAAAATTTCTTCCTGAAGTTGAAGTTATAGAAGTTCCAGAGGATCCTGCAGATTATGTATCTGCAATGGAAAGTGTAAATCCGTTTGATTGGATACAACTTACAAAAGAAGATTTGTCACGTTCGGAATCCTATATTCAAAATCATAAAAGGCAAGAAATGCAAAATATCTGTGTTGATTATGATGAATATTTGAAAGCTCTTCAAATGAGTTGCTGTATTAGAAATGTTGAAGGCAACGATATTGATCGATTTACGCAACTTATTAATAAATCAAATCAGTTTAATCTGAGGACAAAGCGTTATTCTCAAGCTGATATTGACGCTATGGTTAATAGCGAAGATTATCTTTGCTTTAGTGTTGAATTAAAGGATGTTTTTACAAATTTTGGTATTATTTCATGTGTAATTATAAAGAAAGATGCAGACGTTTGTTTTATTGATACATGGGTTATGAGTTGTCGTGTTCTTAAGCGTGGTGTAGAGCATTTTGTATTTAATAAAATAGTTGAATATGTCCGCTCGATTAATAGAAAAATTTTAATTGGTGAGTATCGGTATGGGAGATTATCTGGTGGGGAATAAAAGGAGCAGCGGTAGCGTTACTAACACCAGGAGGAGAAAAGGAACCTGAGACCATATGCAGAGCGATTGAAAGAAATAAAGTAACAGTAATGCATTTTGTACCATCAATGCTCAATGTATTCCTGAACTATGTTAATGAGAATAAATCTGCAGTAGAACAATTAGGAAGCCTTAGATTTGTATTTGCCAGCGGAGAAGCATTAAAGAGCAGCCAGGCAAAAGAATTTAACAGACTTATCAGAGGAAGATATCCAGAAAGTCTTCTTATCAACCTGTATGGACCGACAGAGGCAGCTATAGATGTAACATATTTTGAATGTGATAAGGATTATGATCTTATTCCAATCGGAAAACCTATAGATAATACAAAGCTGTATATAGTAAAGAATAAAAAGCAGTGTGGAATAGGGATCCCAGGTGAACTCTGTATAACAGGAGCAAATGTAGCAAAGGGATATCTGAATAAGGAAGAGCTTACAAGAGAAAAGTTTGAGGATAATCCATATGGCGAAGGTAAAATGTATCATACAGGAGACCTTGCTAGATGGATGCCAGATGGAAATATAGAATACCTGGGAAGAATAGATGATCAGGTAAAGATAAGAGGGTTCAGAATAGAATTAGGAGAGATTGAGGCAGTAATCAGAAAGATAGATTATATCAAAGACTGTGCTGTAGTAGTGAGGAAGGATTCGGATGGTGAACCGAATATCTGTGCATATGTGGTATCAGACAGAGAGACAGACACAGAAGAAATAAAGAGAATAATCGGAAAAGATCTGACAGACTATATGATACCAGCATTTATCATGCAGATAGAGAAGATACCTGTAAGCTATATTTGCTTATGTAGTAGGTGATGGTGTTTCCTCTTCTGATGTAAAAATGAATCTTAAGAATGTTTTACCACATTATATGATTCCGTCAGGTGTTATGATTCTCGACAAGCTTCCAACAAATAATAATGGAAAAGTCGATAAGAAGGCTTTGCCAGTTATAGAATTAAAAAGTGAAAAGGATTATGTTGAACCGACTAATGCTGTTGAGAAAGCCATTTGTGATGCATTTTCTGAGGCGTTAAAAGTAAGTAAAGTGGGTATTGATGATTCTTTTTATGAACTTGGAGGTGATTCGCTAAAAATCATTAGGGTTAGGGATATTTTGAATAATAATGGTATAAGCATACCGATTGTTGATTTTATAAAATATTTGACTCCGCGTTTAATAGCTGAACAGCATATAATTAATGATAATATATCTGTTGTTTCAAGAATTAATTATAACCGTAGCATAGAAGCTGATATTGAAGATATTCATATTGGGCAGATATTAGACAGTATTAAAGGATACAATAATAATCATTATATTGTTGAAAAAGAATATGTACCATTAAATATTCAAAAGATTGGACTATATAATCCGGAACAGAATGTTATTTCTGGCACTTTGGAGATTGATGGTGAAGGAGATGTTGAAAGGATAGTAGATGCTCTTAATAGTGTTATAAAGAGTCAAGGCGTGTTGAGAACCAAGTATGATTCCGAGGTCGGAAGATTACTACAGTGCAAATATGAAAGGTTCTCTATTCCAATTATAGATCTTATGACTGATGATGCTTCACATGTTATTGAACAAACTATTGCATTATCTAAAAATGTTTCTCTTATTGGAAAAGACGAGTGGTTGGCTAAATTTGCTATATTAAAGGTTTCTAAGAGAAAATATACTGTTATTTATTTTATTCAACATAGCATTTGGGATCAGATGTCAAGTTTTGTTCTTGCTGAAATGCTGGAGAAAACAATAAATAATAATGAAGATCATTGTATGTATGAAGAATATGCAAATTATATTATTAGTCACAATGATATCTCTGATTGTAACTTGGATGAAATCTATAATAATGATTTAGTAAAGCGTTTTTGTGAATTGATAAGAAATAGAAATAATAATTATCAAAATAGCTACAATGTAAGGGGTTGCATTAAAATCAGCAATCGAATTATAACTCTAATGAAGGAAACTCCGTTTGAAACAATACTTGAATTGTATGGAAATATAAAAAATCAGGGTGGAGATTGTCCTTTTGTAATTCTTGAGAATAATAGAAATGATAAAAATATTAATACACTTGGCATGTTCCTTGATTTTGTTCCTGCAATCTATAAAGCTGACAAGCATGCTGTGATAAAGCCAGAATTACATACAAATGTTTTATTCAGCCAGATTAGTAATATTTGGAATGATATTGGTAATTGTATTAGTATCAATTTTGGTGGAATCTATGAGTATGATGGTGAGCTTGCCGAAAATATCATCATTGAACAGTGTGATAATATTGGGGTTTCTGATTCTATACGATGTGATATTTCAGGGGATTATTTAATTATTGATATGAATGTGTCATGTAAGGATAGTGAAAGTTTAAAACACTGTATTTATGATTATTTTGACTAATTATATTTATAGAACTGCAAAGTAAAACAATTCTTTGCAGTTCTATGATAATAAGTAAGGAGTAATAAAAATGGTTAGTTTAAAAACCTTTTGTTTTCCATATGCTGGCGGTTCCAAAACTGTATATGCGGATTGGATTAGTAAATATAAAAATCAAACAGAAATAATACCTATGGAATATAAAGGTCATGGTAGTTTGTATGGTGAAGAGATGTATCATAATCTGGAAGATGCAAGTATTGATCTATGCGACAGATTAATCGAAATGAATCCAGATAATTACATTTTGTATGGACATAGTATGGGAAGTATTATTGCTGTTATGACTGCGCTACAACTTGAAAAAAAATACGATATCATGCCGAAAGCCGTTTTTATCAGTGGAATGTGTCCACCTCATTTATGGAATGAGATGGAAAAGATAGCTACACTTTCTAAGGATGAATTCCTTAAACGTATATTTGAACTAGGTCAGACTGATCCCCTTATTATGAATGAGCCTGAACTTATGGATATTTTATATGAGATACTTTTACATGATACTAAATTATATGAAGAGTATGAATATAAAACAAACCTTCCTAAGCTAAAAGTTCCTCTTGTTGTAATGACAGGTGATATGGATAAAGAGGCTCAGATTGATAGGATGGAACAGTGGAAGGGTTATACTGATTCTGGTTTTTATCTTAAGATGTTTGAAGGGGATCATTTCTTCCCATTTAATAGAAATGAGTTTTCTGATTATTTTATAGAAATGTTGAAATTAGCTGAAGCGGGATTATTATGATGCTATACTAAAATTTTCAGTTTAGTATATTTATATTTGAAAGGTAATATAGTGAGAATTTATCATCTATATTTAAAAAATGAAATATGGGAAAGAAATGAGCAGGACCTTTTTAAGTATTTGTCTAATGATAGAAGAATGTTATGCGATAGATTTAGGTTTGATAAAGATAAAAAGCTTTGTTTGTACTCGGAGCTGTTGCTTAAATACACGTTGTTTAATGACTATGATATATCTCATGATGAATTTATAATAAGAAAAGATAAGAATAATAAGCCTTTTTTAGATAACAAAACATTATACTTTAACTATTCACATTCTGAAAAAGCTATTATTCTTGCTGTTTCTCGTCGAAATGAAATAGGGGCGGATATTGAATATATTAGTGAAAATGTCCCTTTTGAAATTACTGATACAGTTTTTTGTGATGATGAAAAAAAATATCTGGATAATAGTAATTCAATAAATGAAAAAATTATGAGATTTTATGAAATCTGGACAAAAAAAGAGGCTTATACAAAATCAATAGGTTCTGGAATCGTTGCGGATTTAAAAGAAATAAATGTGATTAATGAAATAATTAGTAACCAGTTTATTTCTGGAGTTTTCAATGAATATTATGTTAGTGTGTTTTGTGGTGGTGATAATGATGCGGAAGATATCTTTATAACAGATTTTGATTTGTATAAATTCTTTATAAATTGATTAAGCGATATATATGTTCAAAATAAAGTGAATTGATTTTGTGTTATAATGGCGGTATGGAAAAAATAGTTGAGACAATTCCACATGATAGAGTAAAGGACTTCGACCTGGTACCTAAGTTCTTCGAAGGTAAACGTGTCTGTATGTTTGATATTGAGACTACAGGTCTTTCGCCAGATTATTCCTTTACTTATATCATTGGACTAAATGTATATGTTGACGGAGAGTGGCAGATCATCCAGCTCTTTAATGACGATGGAAAATCAGAACCGGAGATGATAGAGACCTTCGGTGAAATGATAAGGGATTATGATATACTGATCGAATTTAATGGTGATCGTTTTGATATCCCTTATATAACCAAAAGAATACAGATGATAAAACGAAAGATGGGCATTGACATAAAGAATTGCTTTGCTGACATAGTTTCGTTCGATCTAATGAAGTGTATTAAACCATACAAGTATGCTCTTGGATTACCTAATATAAAGCAGAAGACCATCGAAAAATATCTGGATATAGACCGTGTGGATATGTATAATGGTGGTCAGCTGATCGATGTATATTTAGAATACCTGTCACTAAAGAATGAAAAAAACAGAGAGTTAGTTCTACGTCATAATCGTGATGATATGGAAGGAATGCTGTTTCTTGGTGCGGTTCTAGGTATAGATGGAATCTCGAAAGGCCATTTTACTGATATAAAGTATCATGTGATAAATCAGAATGAAAGTCTTATCTTTGAAGTGGAGGCTAGACTTGAGAATCCTCTTATAAAACCTATATTTACAAGTATAGATGGCTGCAGTGTTAACGCGGAAGAGGATACTATCAGTGTTAGGTTGCCTATATTTGTTGGTTCCCTCAGGTATTACTATGGTACTAAAGAATCCGATGGTTTTGAGGTTAAAGAAGGATATTTTGTTCCTGTATTTAAGGGCTACGAAGGCAAATGTCCTCTCTACAAGGAAAATGCTCGAGATAAATCAGGGTTCATCATGCTGGATGACAGTTTTCTTGGTTATAAACCTTTAATTTATGACTACATTTCTTATATGATTTGTGCTATAATGAGAAGTACAAAGAAGTGAAAAAACCTTGTATTTTTCAACAAAAAAATGTGGGAACGTAAGTAAAATTAAGTGTTGAAAGTAACATAAAATATGTTATAATCAATGTGTGCGTGCTAGGCGGACCATTAGAATATTTATTGGAGGGTGAGACGACTATGATGCAACCTACAGACATAAGATCACATAATTTTGGAAAAGGACTTTTTGGTTATAAGAAAACAGACGTAGATCAGTATGTTGATACTGTATATAGAGCATACGATGAGCTCTTTACAGAGAATAAGAAGCTCAGAGATGAGAAGGAAGCTTTAGTTAAGGAATTAAATGTACTAAAGTATGAAATGGAGAAGCAGTCTTCTGGTGATTCTAAGGCAGATGAGCCTAAGAAGGAAGAAAAGGTTGAAGAGAAGAAGGCTGATGTTAAGGTTGATGATCCATTTGATGATGTATTCACAGATACATCAAGCGAAGGAAAGATAAAGATGACATCTAAGAAGGATGAAGAGGAGTCAGCTACTTCTAAGTTCTTCCAGAACGATTCAGCAGACGATGTCTTCGGCGATGGCGATGATGTATTCGTTGGAGAGATTGAGGAAGCCAGAAAGCCTAATAAGGTAATGATCGGTGATGGCGAGGAAGAGTCAGACGACTTCGAGTTCCTGTAAATCGATATATTGATTCATAGAATTATGATGAGTGCTGCAAGGTACATTGTAGCACTCTTTCATTTTAGGGGTAGATTATGATAGCTTACGTAAATGGTATCCTAAGTGAAGTTACTACTGGAAGTGTTGTTGTAGAATCTGGTGGTATAGGATATGAGATACTTACTTATTCGGATGTGATTCGAAGGCTGCCTTCTCTAGGTAGTGAGGTGAAGATCATCACATATATGGAAGTCAAGGAAGATGATATCAGACTCTTTGGATTCCTAAGCTCATATGAGAAGACTTTATTTAAGCAGCTTATATCGGTAAATGGCGTCGGACCTAAGGGCGCTCTTTCAATACTTGATGAACTTGGTACCGATAATCTAGCTGCTGCTATTATGTCAAATGATTATAAGACAATTAGCAAGGCCAACGGTATCGGACCTAAGACAGCGCAGAAGGTAATCTTAGAGCTTCGTGATAAGATAAGCCTTGAAGGTACAATCTTTGAAGGAACGTCTGGAGATGCTCAGTCGGAGGATTCTTCTTCAAGTATATCTGAAGCTGCTGAGGCATTATGCTCACTTGGTTACTCTAACACTGCAGCGCTTAAGGCTATCAGAAAGGTTGAAGGAGCAGAAGAGATGATGGTTGAACAACTCATCGTTTCGGCACTTAAGTTTATATAGGTTTAAAGCATGAGGGATAGTATTATTACAACTGAATCAAAGCTTGAGGAAGAAACACTTGAGAGAAGCCTTCGTCCACGTTCTCTGCAGGAATATATTGGTCAGGATAAGGTAAAGAAGAATCTTCAGGTATTTATCGAGGCTGCTAAGAAACGTAAGGAACCACTTGATCACGTACTTCTGTATGGACCTCCTGGACTAGGAAAGACAACTCTTGCTACTATCGTAGCTGAGGAGATGGGAGTGAATATCAAGATAACGTCTGGTCCTGCAATAGAAAAACCAGGTGAACTGGCAGCTATACTTAGTCAGCTGTCTCCAAATGATGTTCTCTTCATTGATGAGGTTCATAGACTTAGTAAACAGGTAGAAGAAGTCCTGTATCCAGCTATGGAGGACTTTGCTATAGATATCATTATCGGTAAGGGAGAACAGTCCAAGTCTATAAGACTTGACCTTCCTAGATTTACTCTTATAGGAGCTACTACACGAGCTGGTATGTTATCCGCTCCACTTCGTGATAGATTTGGAGTAGTTAATCGACTTGATCTGTATTCGGTAGTCGACCTGATGAGTATTGTTGTAAGATCCGCCAAGGTTCTTGGAGTCGAGGTAGATGAAGAAGGAGCTCTTGAGATAGCTAAGAGATCACGAGGTACACCACGACTAGCGAATAGACTCCTTAAGAGAGTGAGAGATTTTGCTGAGGTTGAACATCAAGGTAAAATTGATTATAATGTCGCTAAAAGTGCTCTTGATAAGCTAGATGTAGATAGCTTTGGACTCGATGATACAGATAGAAATATTCTTATGACTATCATCAATAATTTCGGTGGTGGTCCTGTAGGACTTGAAGTTCTTGCTGCAGCTATTGGTGAGGATTCAGGAACTATAGAGGATGTATATGAGCCATACCTTATTAAGAACGGACTCATTAATCGTACTCCAAGAGGTCGTGTGGCTACTGAGAAGGCATATAAACATTTAAAACTTGATTATTTACTTAGTTAAAGAGGTGCAATATGGGACAGAAGAAAATAGATATTCCTGTAGTTATAAATAATAAGGTTTATACACTTAGCGGATTCGAAGGTGAAGAATATCTTCAGAATGTCGCAACATATATAAATGGTAAGATAGCAGAGTGTAAGACTTCTGAAGAATACCGTAGAATGAATATAGAATATCAAGGTATTCTGCTTGCACTCAATATTGCTGATGATTATTTCAAGGCTAAGGCAAAGGCTGATGAAACCGCTGGAGATAATTCGGATAAGGAACAGCAGTTATATGAACTTAGACATGAGGTTATCGAATCACAGATTAAGCACGAGGCTGCGCTTAAGCTGGTAGAAGAATATAAGGAACAGGTAAATGCTCTGCAGAAAAAGCTGGTTCAGCTTGAGGCAGAGAAAGAGAAGAAGTGATAGATAAGATGCTAAAAAGACCAGAAATACTTGCCCCGTGTGGTAATATGTCATCCCTGAAGGCTGCTATAGCAGCCGGTGCGGATGCCTGTTATCTAGCGGGGACTTCTTTTGGGGCAAGAGCCTATGCTGATAATTTTAGTTCTGAGGAACTGGTAGCAGCTATAGATCTTGCTCATCTTTATGGTGTGAAGATTTATCTTACCTGTAATACGCTTATTAAGAACTCTGAGCTTCGCGGAGTGTATGATATGCTTGTTCCACTATATGAAGCTGGTCTAGATGCTGTATTGATTCAGGACTTTGGCATAATGAGGCTTGTTCGCGATTCATTTCCGGGCCTAGATATTCATACGAGTACGCAGATGAATATTCTGACTCCTGAAGGTGCCCTTCTTGCTAAGAGTATGGGAGCGTCCCGCGTAGTAGCTGCGAGAGAAATGAATATAGAAGAGATAGCTCGCATCAAGGAGATTGCTGGTGTCGAGGTGGAGGCTTTTGTACACGGAGCCATGTGTCTATGTTATAGTGGCAGATGCCTCATGAGTTCTATGATGGGTGGCAGAAGTGGAAATCGCGGAAGATGCGCTCAGCCTTGCAGACAGAAGTATAATGGTGAGTATCTGATGTCTATGAGAGATCTTTGCTCACTTAAGTTTATTCCGGAAATGGTTGACGCAGGAATTGATAGTCTCAAGATAGAAGGGCGCATGAAAAATGAATACTACACCGCGGCCACAGTCGAAGCGTATAGAACTCTCGTCGATGAATATTTAGATGGCAAGTTTTCGCCTGATAGAGTAGAGTACTTTACTTCGAGACTGCTTGATACATTTAACCGAGGTGGTTTCTCTTCTGGCTATATGAACAGAACTCCTAAGCGTACAGAGTCTAAGTGGGATGAGGAGCTGATTGACAGCAGTATGCCAGGTAGACGCGGCGTTAAGATGGGTACTGTGGATAAGATATCTGGTGGAAAGATAAGCTTTAAACTTCTGAAATCTATGGAGAGACAGGATGAACTCCTTATCGATGTTCAGGAACCTATCTCTATAACCTCAAATATTAAGGCTGATGCTGGTGAATATATAACACTAAATGCACCTGAAACCAAGAGGATTAAGAAGGGTGCGTGTATATATCGTACCAGATCTAAAGAATTGGTTGATTATTTTGATGGGCTTCTATCAGAAGATAAGAAGCTTTGTGTAGACATTAAGGTCGAAGCAAAGATAGGAAAGAAACTGTCTATTACTATATCAAGAGATGATATAAGTGTTACAGAAGAAGGCGAGGTTGTAAGTGAGGCTGCTAAACGTCCGATAGATGAAGCAACCATTCGTTCTAAAGTATCCGGACTTGGTAATACAAGATTTGAACTGGGGAACCTCGATGTTGTACTAGATGATAATGCATTTATCCGTATAGGTGATATAAGTAATCTGAGGCGTCAGGCTATCCAGTCGATGGAAGACGCAATCTGCAGCAAGTATCATAGAGATATAGATAATATAAATGATATTTCAAAGGTTTCGGGATATAAGGAGTATTCTAAGGAAAGAGTTATAAGAACTCCTTTAGATAAAAATAGCCTAGTTTATTCATTTTCATATCCGAATCAGCTGGATGTATTTCTTAGAAAGTATCCGAAGGAACTAGGTACTGTATCTGGTGATGTAATAATCATTCTGGATTCAGGGCTTGGCGGATATACTTATGATGATTTAAGAAAATCTATTGATAGATTAGAAGACTTTAAGAAGGATCATAAGAATGTTAGAATCTTCCTTGGTCTTCCATACATAGATAGAGAGAATGAATGGCTTCTCGGTTTACATAACTCATTTGCTAGAAATGAATCTTGTTATCTGAGTTCTGTAGAAGGTCTCTATATTCGTTCTATCGATTCGCTTGCTCTGTCGGCTAGGCTTTTTAAGGATAAGGACTTTATACTCGCAAACTCACTATACATGTATAATGATATATCCGCTCCGTATATTGCTGATATACTTAAAGCTGAATTTGGTTTTATAGGCAAGATTACCGTAGAAGCGTCTCTCGAACTAAGCCTTCGCGAGGTTGGCGGAATAGATTATAAGACTGAATGTATTATGATGACCTATGGCAAGATAGCTCTTATGGTCACAGCGGGGCTTAGAGATACTGATGGAATACTTGAGGATTCTAAGGGACGCTGTGTAAATGTTATTAGAGCAGAGGATCTCGGTTATAACGTAGTACTTAATGATTATCCTCTAAGTCTTCAGGATTATGATGAGCTTAGAGAATCCTATAATAAACTAAAGTTTGTTTACTTTTCAGATGAGACACCTGAAGAAGTCTTAGATGTGATCAGTGGGCAGGCTTCCTATTATAAAAAGAAGAGATATACTCTTGGACATATAGAGAAAGGTATATAGTATAAAGATATGGCTAATCTTATATGTAAGACATCTAAATATCTGGTTCTGGTCTTTATGGCTTTATATACGATAAAGTGCTATACGTACTTTACGGCTAAGGATAGAGAAAAGAGAAATAGTAATCTGAATAAGCAGATATTCTATATCTTTATGATTCATTTCCTGTGTCACATAATGCTATTCATCAATAAAGAAGATGTTACGGTTCTGATATATTATGTGGTCGAGATAATTATCGCGATTCTCTATATAGTTCTCTTCAGAATATTCTATAAGAACTCGTCGAAGCTTATGACCAATAATGTAGCTTTCCTAATGCTGATAGGCTACACGGTTCTTCTGAGGCTTAGTCCGAAACTTGCGGTAAGACAGTTTATTCTGGCAAGTATCGGTCTTGGTGTTACGATATTTATACCATTTATACTTGGTAAATTTAGAAATATGAAGGACAGGTATATCCTGTTCGGAATCTTTGGTATTCTCCTATTATTATCTGTATTTCTTCCTGGAGTTGGTAAAGTTGTTAACGGCTCAAGGAACTGGATAGATCTTAAGTTTATATCACTTCAGCCTATGGAGTTTGTAAAGATAATCTTCATTTTCTTTGTGGCGAGCTCCCTGGTGAAGCTGAGTACTCTAAAAGAACTTATCATAAATGCAGCTATCTCGGCAGGCTTTATGTTGGTTCTTGTTCTTGAAAAAGACTTTGGTGCGGTTATGCTTTTCTATGTTGTATACTTCTCCATGGTCTATCTGGCTACATCCAGAGCTATATTCCCGATACTCGGACTCATATTTATGGTGGCTGCCTGCGCGCTGGGCTACATGCTCTTTAAAGATTCGCTGTTCGCCCACATAGTGGTCAGAGTTCTGGCCTGGAAGAATCCTTTTGCTTATCAGGATACTTATGGCTATCAGGTTTGTGAATCTCTCTTCGGTATTAGTTCCGGAGGCTTTGCGGGAACTGGACTTGGAAATGGTATGCCTTACCTTATTCCTGTTGCTGAGAGTGACTTTATCTTCTCGGCTATCTGCGAGGAACTTGGTGTAATCTTCGGACTTGCACTTATCCTCATATACCTGAGCGGTTTTATCGCTATGCAGAATATTGCTATGAAATGTAAACAACCATTTTATAAGTACGTTACATTTGGAATAGCAATCAGTTATATATTCCAGGTTTTCCTGAATATTGGTGGAGCTATAAAGTTTATCCCATCTACCGGTGTGACGCTGCCCCTCGTAAGTTACGGAATGAGTAGCGTGTTCAGTACACTCATATGTTTTGCTATAGTTCAATTTGTATATATTTTAGTAAGTAAAGAGGCTGACGATTTTGAAAAAGAAAGAGAACGAATCGCGTACGGAGAAGGAAGCCAGAATGTCTCCAGAAATGAGACAGTTCCTGGAAAAAGAACGCGAAAAAGTAAAGAAAAATAGAATAAAGAATAAACCGCTGGTTGTTATGACCTATCTTTTTGTTCTCGTATTTATCGGAATGTTCAGTTATCTAATCTACTTCATGGTTAAGGATACTGATACGGTTGTAGCGAAGTCTTCTAATAAGAGACAGGACAGCTTTGATAAGTATGTTACAAGAGGTGATATTATAACGAGTGATGGAGTAGTGCTTGCGACTACAGAGAAGGATGCTGAGGGAGAGGAAACCAGAGTCTATCCTTATGGCAGTCTGTTCGCTCATACTGTGGGATATAATTCGTATGGAAGATCAGGTATAGAGCTTTCTGAAAATGTTAATCTTATGAGATCTCATGTTAATATCTTCAGTAAGGTTGGAAGTGATCTAGCTTCAGAGAAGAACATAGGTGACACCATAGTAACTTCACTGGATGTGAATCTCCAGCAGGCAGCGGCCGATGCTCTGGGAGATGCCAGAGGTGCGGTTGTTGTACTTGAAGCATCTACTGGCAGAATCCTTACTATGTATTCGAATCCAACATTTGATCCAAATGATATTGATAATGTCTGGGCATCTGTTCATAGTGATGAAGGCAGCAGTAGTACGGTTCTGCTTAATAGAGCGACTCAGGGACTCTATGCGCCAGGTTCTACATTTAAGATAATAACTCTTCTTGAATATATGAAGGAACATCCTGATTATGAGAACTATCACCATACATGTTATGGCTCGGATATATTCAACAGTGTATCGATTAGATGTAGTAATAGTGCGGCTCATGGTGATCTTGACCTTGCTGGTACCCTTGCTCATAGCTGTAACACAAGTGTCGCAAATATTGGATGTAATGAAATCGATATCGGTGAACTAAATAAGCTCGCAGAAAGTCTCCTATATAATGGCGAGCTTCCATATGATGGCGAGTATTCCAGATCACAGTTTAAACTTACTGCTGATAGTAATTATTCTGAGATACCTCAGACTGTTATCGGACAGGGGGATACCCTCGTAACTCCGCTTCACAATGCGCTTATTATGCAGGCTATCGCAAATGGTGGTGTTCTTATGAAACCTTCACTTGTTGACAGCGTCCAAAATGCTGACGGAGTGACTCTCATTAACTACAAGTCCAAGTCCTGCGGTTCTATAATAGATCCAGAACTGACTCAGGATATAATTCCTATGCTGTGTCAGGTTGTTACTGATGGTACTGCTACACAGTATCTGGGCTCTAAACCATATACGGTTGCGGGTAAGACTGGAACTGCTGAGTATGATAATAGTGGTAATTGCAACTCCTGGTTTGTTGGATATTCAAATGTAGAAAATCCGGATATTGTAATAAGTGTAGTAGTAGAAGACTATACCACTAATCAGACTTCTGGAACCTATGTTGCGTCCTGCGTATTTGATGCATATTATGGATATTAGAGTTAATATTAATATTTGGTGAACTTACGGTCTAAGGTTTGCATGTGAACTGTTCTTGATGTATAATTTTATGGAATGCGGTCATCCGTTAATTGACGGCATATTTCACACCAGAGAATAGGAGGGATTGCGCTTGGTTGAAGCAATTAGTTGTGGAGGTGTGGTTATCTTTCGTGGAAAGATACTTCTTTTATACAAGAACTATAAGAATCGTTATGAAGGCTGGGTACTTCCTAAGGGAACCGTCGAAGAGGGCGAGGAACATCGCGAGACTGCAATTCGCGAGGTAAAGGAAGAAACTGGTGCAGATGCAACGATCGTCAAATATATAGGAAAGAGCAGTTATACATTTTCTACTTATAATGATGTGGTATCTAAGGACGTTCACTGGTTCCTTATGATGGGAGAGAGCTTCTATAGCAGACCACAGAAGGAAGAGTATTTCTGTGATTCTGGTTATTATAAATATCATGAAGCATATCATTTGCTTAAGTTTCCAAATGAGAAACAAATACTTGAAAATGCTTACAGTGAATATCTATCACTTAAGAAAGCAAAACTTTGGGGAACAAAGAGGTATTAAAAGTGTCATATAATCCTGAAGAAATTGAAGAAATACTCCGTAGATATACTTCGGATTCATCTGCACAGGAACCAAAGCCAGAGACAAAGGTTGAGCCAAAACCGGAGCCAAAACCGGAATCAAAGGTTGAGGTTAAGCCAGAACCAAAGGTTGAGGTTAAGCCAGAACCAAAGGAAGGTGCTCGTTTTAAACTGAAGGGTGGTTCTACTAAGAAATCTGCGGTAGAACAGTTTGAAGAGGAGGTTCCTGTTCCTCCTGAGAGAGAGACTATATCAAATGTACTAAAGCCAGAATCAGTACTTCGCAGAGGTGATACTGGTAATGCTCCAAAGCCAAGCCACGAAGATACGACTCCAGCTAAGACTGATGAATCATCAGCTCCTAAGAATAAGTATGAGGAAGCTGAAGAGATAGATAGAAGAATCTCCAGAGCGGAGATTATGAAGAAGAAGACTTCTGCAGAAGCCAGAAAAGAAGCTGCGATAAAGCAGAAGAAGAAAAAGCGTAAGACTGCTATTCTTAATACTCTGCTGGTTATCTTTATTCTCATATTCCTGGGATCTGGTACTTATCTTGGATTATACTTCTATAAGATAAGAAAGGCTGAGAACTCATTTGATGATGTAAAGAAGCTTATAAAAGAAGATGGATCAAAGGATCCTGAGACTGGTAAGAAGCAGGATACGGATTTTACATCCTATGAGACAATAGAGGGTAATCTGGTTCAGTCCAAGTTTGCAGACGTATATACCAAGAATCCTGACTTTATAGGATGGCTTACTATTCCTGGAACAAATGTTGACTATCCAGTCATGTATACACCTGATGATGAACAGAAGTATCTCCATATGGACTTTAATGGAGACTATAGTTCATCTGGAACACTCTTTGCTGCTGCAGGTTCTAATCCTTTGAAGGCTCGAGATAATACTCTTATATATGGACATAACATGAAGGCTGGTACTATGTTCCATGCACTTCTTTCCTATGAGAGTGAATCCTTCTATAAGGAGCATAGCAAGATAATCTTCAATACTACATTTGAAGATGCTGAGTATGAAGTTATCGCTGCTTTTAGAACAAAGATAGATGAAGATGATCCAAATTCATTTAAATATTATGAATTCTTCAAGGCAGAGAATAAGGAAGAGTTCGATGCATACGTCCAGAAGGTTAAGTCATTAACCCCTTATAATATTGAGGAAAGCGCCGTATATGGCGAGAATCTTCTGACACTTTCTACATGTGCTTATCATACCAATGAGGGCAGATATGTAGTCGTTGCTAAAAAAATAAAAAATTAGCTTGCATTAGATTATTAAATCTGTTAGAATACCAAATGTTGCGAGTCTGGAGCATATGTCTAGACTGAGTTTACTAGTTAAAGGAGGTGCCAAGGGATGGCTAAGTGCTTTTACTGCGATAAGTCAGTTCATTTTGGAAACAATGTGAGCCACTCACATAGAAGATCAAATAGAATTATGAAGTCTAATATCAAGAGAGTCAAGGCAAAGGTCGATGGTTCTCCTAAGACTATCTATGTTTGTACAAAGTGCCTTAGATCAGGTAAGGTAGAGCGTGCATAGTTTGATATTTTAAGTGAACTAAGCAGCCAGTCATACAAAAGTATGGCTGGCTTTTTTATTTTTCTCATATATTTGATTATTATGACTAGATTAGGTATAATGTCGAAGAAACTAATGTTGAGAGGAGGTTTCATATGTCTAAGCTTTTGGAAAATGAAAATGGTGAGATATATATTGATAACGAAGTTATTGCCCAGTTTGCCGGACATGCTGCGCTGGACTGCTTCGGTATAGTTGGTATGGCCAGCCTTAGCGTGAAGGATGGACTTGCTAAGCTTCTTAAAGGCGACAATGTCAGTCGTGGTGTTAGCGTGAAGATGGATGACGATGGACTGTACATTAACTTCCATATTATAGTTTCTTATGGAGTTAACATTAGAACAGTAGTGGATAACCTTATAAGTACTGTAAAGTATCAGGTTGAAGATTACACCAATATGAAGGTGAATAAAATAAATGTATACGTAGAGGGCGTTAGAGTTATTGACTAAGTCATCCCTTTACATATCGGAGGAAGATTCATGTTTGTTAAGGATATTAGTGCGGATTTCGTGAAGGAAGTATTTATCTCCGGAGCTAATAATATCAGTAATAAAAAAGAATATATTAATGAATTAAATGTATTTCCAGTTCCAGATGGAGATACAGGAACTAATATGACTCTTACTATAATGTCGGCAGTAGCAGAGGTTAAGAGTCTTGATAAACCAACTATTAATTCTCTTGCTAAAGCTATATCTGGTGGATCACTTAGAGGAGCTAGAGGTAACTCAGGCGTTATCTTGTCTCAGCTGCTTCGTGGATTCTGCCGTGATGTAAAAGATAAGGAAGAGATAACACTTGAGGTTATAGCATCTGCATTTGCGCATGCTACTGAGACTGCCTATAAGGCGGTTATGAAACCTAAGGAAGGAACTATCCTTACTGTTGCCAGAGCTATGGCAGAGAAGGCTTCAGATCTTCTGTCTACAGAAGATGATCTTGTTGAATATCTTGAGAAGATAGTTGAAGCAGGTGATGAGGCTCTTGCTGGAACACCTGAACTTCTTCCAGTTCTTAAGGAAGCGGGAGTTGTTGATTCTGGTGGACAGGGACTTATGGAGATCATGCGTGGTTTCCTTATGGCTCTTAAGGGAGAGGCTGCTGTACTTGAAGGTGATGCGGTTCCATCTGGCCCTGCCAGAGGTGCTGGTCTTCTTGAAGAGATCCCAACTGCTAAGGGAAGCAGTAGAGATGATATATCTACTGCAGATATTAAGTTCGGATATTGTACAGAGTTTATAGTCCTTCTTGAGAAAGAATTATCAGATAAAGAGATAGATAAGATAAAGGAGTTTCTTCTCTCTATTGGTGACTCACTTGTATGTGTTGCCGATGAAGAAGTACTCAAGATTCATGTTCATACTAATCATCCTGGTCAGGCTTTTGAGAAGGGACTTGAGTATGGTCAGCTTACACGTTGTAAGGTAGATAATATGCGTGAGGAGCATAATGAGAGAATATCCTTCGCTATTCCTTACGAAGCAGGCGATAAGTCTGAAGCTTCATATGAAAAGTCTGAAGAAGAAAAGCCTCAGGAGCCACCTAAGAAGTATGGCTTTGTTGCTGTATCTGCGGGTGAGGGTCTCTCTACTATCTTTGAGGAGATTGGAGTAGACTACGTTATCCGTGGTGGTCAGACTATGAATCCTAGTACGGATGATATCATTTCGGCTATAGATAAGGTAAATGCAGAAAATGTATTTATACTTCCGAATAACAAGAATATAGTTCTTGCTGCTAATCAGGCTGCGGAGATAGTTGATGCCAAGAAGGTATATGTAGTAACAACTGCAACAATTCCTCAGGGTATTGCTGCTATGCTTGAGTTTAATGAAGCGCTTGAACCGGAAGAAAATCTTGAGGGTATGAAGGAAGCAAGCCTTGGAATAAAGACCGGAGAGATTACATTTGCGGTACGTGATACTTCTGTAGAAGGTAAGGAGATACGTAAGAACAATATTATGGGTATCTCTGATAATGGAATAGATGCTGTAGGTACAGACGTAGAAGAAGTTACAAAGCAGCTCATAGATACTCTTGTCGATGAGGATAGTGGTCTTATCAGTCTATACTATGGAGAGGATGTTTCTAAGGAAGAAGCTGAGGCCTTCGCTGCATCCCTATCAGAAAAGTATGACGACCTTGATGTAGATATACGTTTTGGTGGTCAGCCAATCTATTATTATATCCTATCTGTTGAGTAACCCAAATGAGATTAGAAGATGATATACAACATATAAAAGGAATAGGTGAGAAGACAGCTGAGCAGTTTGCAAGACTCGGGATCTCTACTGTAGGCGACCTTATCACCTATTATCCTCGAAGTTATAAGAAATACAGTGAGCCTGTCTCTGTTGCTGATGTAAGTGAAGGAGACAGGGTTGCTGTTTTTTGCAAGGTCGTGAGTTACGTAGAAGAAAGAAAAGGACGGAGATATTCTATAACATCTCTCTCTGCTTCGGACTCCACCGGAAGTCTGAGGATGGTATGGTTCAATAAGCCATATCTTAAGTCTCAGTTCCATAAGGGGGAAATGTACATTTTCTACGGAACTATTAAGATCAAAGGCACACTCAGAGTTATGGAAATGCCAGAGTTCTTTACTCAGTTTAATTATCAGAAGATGCTCAGTACGCTTCGTCCTATATATCCGCTTAAGAGTGGTATAACGAATAATTCTATAACGAGAGCTATAGAGCAGCTGAGAGATATGGTACTTACATTACCGGATTATCTCCCAGAGGATATTATAGAGAAGCATGGCCTTATGCATAGAGGCGAAGCAATCATGCGTATTCATTTTCCTGATGATGAGGAAGGACTTAAGAATGCAATTAAGAGAATAGCCCTTGATGAGTTTCTGGAGTTTCTTATAAATGTAAGGAAGCTTAAGGAGAAGACTGTAGTAGAGAGTAATCATCATAAGATAACGGATGCAGCTAAGATGAAGAGGGATGGCTTTATAGCTGGTCTTCCTTTTTCTCTAACAGAAGGACAGAAAAGTGCTGTAGAAGATATTAGTAAGGATCTGGAATCGGATTACATGATGAGTCGTCTTATCCAGGGAGACGTTGGTTCGGGTAAGACTGTCGTAGCAGTTATAGCACTTCTTATGAATGCGGTATCGGGATACCAGGGTGCACTTATGGTGCCGACGGAAGTTCTGGCTATGCAGCATTTCGAAGACGTGTCCAAGATGCTTAAGCCTTATAAGATAAATGTCGCTCTTCTTACTGGTTCTATGACGGCTAAGGAGAAGAGAGGGGTATATCAGAAGTTAAGGGATGGAAGCTGCGATGTAGTTATAGGTACTCATGCCATAATACAGGATGCAACGGAGTTTAAGAATCTCGGACTGGTTATAACTGATGAACAGCACCGCTTCGGTGTTAAGCAGAGGGAGAAGCTGGCTGAGAAGGGTGATATGCCAAATGTACTCGTCATGAGTGCAACACCTATTCCTAGAACTCTTGCTATCATTCTTTATGCCGATATGGACATTTCCGTTATAAAGGATATGCCTGCGGATAGAAAGAGCATATACAACTGCGTCGTTGGTACGGACTATAGACCGGCTGCTTATAAATTTATAAGAGAACGTGTTGGAGCGGGAGAACAGGTTTATGTTATATGTCCAATGGTTGAGGAAAGCGAAGCGGTTGATGCGGAAAATGTAATTAACTACAGCGAAGATCTTCAGGAGAAGCTTGGGAGCGGCGTGAGAGTTTCCTACTTACATGGTAAGATGAAGGAAACTGAGAAGCACAGTATACTTGAGAGCTTCGTGAAGAGAGAGATTGATGTTCTGGTGTCGACTACGGTTATAGAGGTTGGTATTAACAATCCAAATGCTACCGTAATGATGATAGAGAATGCGGAGCGGTTTGGACTGGCTCAGCTTCATCAGCTAAGAGGAAGAGTTGGTCGTGGTTCACTTCAGAGCTACTGCATCTTTATAAATGTAAAGAAAACCGAAGAGTCTATGGAGCGGCTTAAGGTACTGGAAGATTCAAATGATGGATTCTTTATTGCGTCAGAGGATTTGAGATTGAGAGGTCCGGGAGACTTCTTTGGAATACGTCAGAGTGGAGACCTAAACTTCCGTATAGCGGATATATATAAGCATGCGGATATGCTTAGACTTGCTCAGGATCTGTCGCTTATTATAGATGACATTTGATGTCATTATGATATATATAATACTTTATACTAAGGAGAATGAAACTTGAAAGAGAATAATAAATTACTGATTATTATTGGTGTAATGGCTGCTGTCATTGTTATACTATCTACTTCTATAGCGATTTTCGTAAGTAAGAATTACGGCAAAGATAAAACTACTGAAGAGGTAACTACCCAGGCTACTGTAAAGGAAAATGATGACGAAGGCGAGACTTCTGAAGAAGTAGCTGCAGAGGACGAAGAGGATACTGAAGCTGAAAGGCACGCAACTAAGTCTGATGCTAAGGAGAAGAAGCTTGCTTGTTCAGTAACTGTATCTGATGATGGAAACTGGCCAGATGGCGACAAGTTTGTATATCAGTATAAGATAAGAATCGATAATAAGTCTAAGTCAGATGTATCAGACTGGAAGGTTGTAATCTCAGGCTTTAAGGGCGGTGAGATAGGTGACAACTGGAATGGTAAATACAAGATATCTGGTGATGAGTTGACTATAACTGCTGTGGATTATAATGGCACTATACCACAGGGTGGAAATATAGAAATGGGATTACAAGTAAAGTATAAAAGCAGCTCTGATTCAGAGAAGGCTGCAACTCTATATGTAAATGGTGAAGAATATACTGAGCTTAAGGAAGAACCTACTACACAGTCTAAGGAAGAAAAGGCTGAGTCTAAGAAAGAAAAAATCGAACCAGAATCAGGCACACCGCTTGAAAATCACGGAAAGCTTTCTATAGATGGAACTGATGTTGTAGATAAAAATGGAAAGAAGTATCAGCTTAAGGGTGTCAGCACTCACGGACTTGCTTGGTTCCCAGAGTATGTTAATAAAGATGCATTTCAGACTCTACGTGATGACTGGGGCGCAAATCTTATAAGACTTGCTATGTATACAGGTGAATCTGGCGGATACTGTCAGGACGGCGATAAGTCTAAGCTTAAGTCTCTTGTGGATGATGGTGTAGAGTATGCGACAGAGCTTGGAATGTATGTAATAATCGACTGGCATATACTCAGTGATAATAATCCTTCGATGAACCAGGATGAGGCGATTGCATTTTTCGATGAAATGTCAGCTAAATATGTTGATTATGATAATGTGCTCTATGAGATATGTAATGAGCCAAATGGTTCTACTTCCTGGAGTGATATTAAGGAGTATGCTGAGGCAGTTATTCCTGTAATCAGAGCAAATGATAAGGACGCTATCATTATAGTTGGTACCCCTACATGGTCTCAGGATGTTGAGATAGCAGCGGATGATCCTATCACAGGTCAGGAGAATATAGCTTATACGACTCATTTCTATGCTGCAACTCATAAGGATAATATCAGAAGCAAGGTTAAGACGGCTCATGACAAAGGACTATGTGTCTTTATCTCAGAGTTTAGTATATGTGATGCTTCCGGAAATGGTGCTATCGATTATGATTCAGCTGAGGATTGGTTCGAAATGATAGACGAATATAATCTGTCTTATGCAGGCTGGAGTCTATGTAATAAGAATGAGACATCAGCGTTGATAGACTCTGGATGCTCCAAAACATCCGGTTGGGAAGACGATGATCTAAGCGATGCAGGTAAGTGGCTGAAGAATCAAATTGTGACAGATAACTAGTTTTGACGCTAGGTTTTGTACTTTTTGAATAAAAATGTTGTTCTATTACACATTATATGGTATATTGGGATATTATGAGAGTTATTGCGGGTACAAGAAGAAGTCTTCCACTTAAAACTCTGGAGGGTGATAATACCAGACCTACAGCGGATAAGTATAAGGAGACACTGTTTAATTGCATACAGATGGAGGTTCCTGGTTCACGTTTTCTTGATGCATTTGCAGGAAGCGGAGCTATAGGAATTGAGGCCTTATCTCGAGGTGCATCCAGAGCAGTACTTGTTGAGAATAACAAGGATGCTTATGAGATTATAAAGCAGAATATTCATTTCACTAAATTCGAGGATGAGGCTGAACTTGTGAGATCGGATGTTATAGGTTATCTCAGAAAGCAGAGCCGCATCGACTTTGATATTCTCTTCTTTGATCCACCATATGGACATGGATTTGAGAAGGAAGTCTTGGAGATTCTGAATGGTAAAGAGTTCCAGAATCCTGACTATACTATTATAGTTGAGTCGAGACTTGATGAGGATTTTAGCTTCCTCGAGAATACTAGATTTAAGATATACAAGACTAAGAATTATAAAACCAATAAGCATATCTTTATATGTGAGAAAGGCTAGATCATGAGTACAGTGATTTACCCAGGGAGCTTTGATCCAGTTACCCTGGGACATATAGATGTTATAACGAGATCGGCGCAGATTTTTGACAAAGTAATAGTGTGTATACTCAACAATTCGTCGAAAAAATCTCCGTTGTTTTCTCTAGATGAACGTGCTAATATGTTAAATGAGGTTATTGCCGACTACCCAAATGTAGTGGTTGAGACCTATGATGGACTACTTGTAGACTTCGCCAGAATGAATAATGTAAACATTCTTATAAGAGGCCTAAGAGAAGAGTCCGATTTTGCTTGTGAGTTCAAGATGGCTCAGGGTAACAGATCGGTTGCTTTAGAGATGGAGACACTCTTTATGCCGACAGATCCTAAGTATTCATTTGTCAGCTCAAGTATGGCAAAGGAGTTTGCAAGCTATGGTATGTCGCTTCACGATTTTGTTCCAAAGCAGGTAGAGAAGAAGCTTTACGATAAGCTGTGGAAGAAGAGTGATTCTCATGAAAGTGAGATAGTCGAAGGCGAGTAATAAAGATTAGATAATCTAGTACGAAAAGTATAAGATATTAACAGGAGGATATTTAAAATGGGTAAAAAGGGTGTTGAAGAAATGATCGATGAGATCGAGGCTTTTGTAGAAGGATGTAAGTTCCAGCCTCTTTCATCAAATAAGATTGTTGTTCCAAAGGATGAACTTGAGCGTATGCTCAGCGAACTTAAGCTGAAACTCCCTAGTGAGATTGAAAGATGTAAGAAGATCATGCGTAATAAGGAAGCTATTCTTGCTTCTGCTAGAACACGTTCAGATGCTATAATATCCGAGTCTGTTAATGAAGCTAATCGTCTTGTAGAGCAGAGTCATATTACTGAACTTGCAAATGCTAGAGCAAATGAGATTATGGAATCTGCTAGAGAAGAGGCTGATAGAGTTCTTACTGAAGCTAAGACAGAGGCTACAGAGGTAAGAATGGGCGCTATGATGTATACCAAAGAGAAGATATCTAACATCAAGCAGTTTATGGAAGCACAGCTTGAAGCTGAAAATGAGAATTACAAGAATCTTGTTGATAGCCTTGAACAGGGTATCTTTACACTTAGCAACAACCTTTCAGAGGTTGAGACAAGTATCAATCTTATAAATGGTACACCAGAGGCTGCTCTCTATGGAGATAACTATGGTGATGATGGTATGGATTTCGATGATGGTATGGGAATCGGTATGGGTACACCAGCTATGGCTCCTATGACACCAGCTACAGGCGTAGATGCAGATGATGACTACGATGACGACGACTACGATGATGATGACTACGATGACGATGATGATTTCTTAGATGATTAATATATTAGCTATGTAAGTTAGCTATATATATTTACTGAAGAATGAAACAGGGAGACGTTATACGTCTCCCTGTTTTTAATTTACTTTACGAACTGTACAGGTTAGCTCGCTATGTAATCTGATATTTAGATTGTCGTATACTAGCTGATTATATAGGTCGGTTGCTAGTTTATCCATTTCCCACAAACGTTGTCCGAGCTCGGACTGCGGTTTGTAGTTTGCTTTCTTATTTATAACGGATAGTTCGGTATTCATGGATATACTTTTAAGCAGTGAGGATTTATCTCCCTTAAATGCTAGTAGATTAAGATACTTTGCATATCCGTTGTTAAGTGCTAGCTCTCTATCTTCTGTGAGTATTCCAAGAACCATATGGAGTAGTACACGGCTTACGCGTGTCATAGTTATATTCTTAGTCTTAAGAAAATCCGCCAGCTCTATATATTTTATAGGAAGAGGTGCTTTCCTAAGTCTATTAAGTATCTCCTCAGTCATGTCCATAACGCCTTCAAGATTTGATATCTCATGTGGAAGATTTCTGTCATATATCATTCTGGAAGCAATGTATGGAGTGAGCCAAGTTATATCTGATAGTGGCTTTGAGAAATATTCTTCATATGGCTTAACGCAAACCTTTGGAATGTATGGTCTTATGCTGGTGTTATTCATTATTGCATTTCTAATGGCAGTAGCGCTTGCATAGTTGCCGGTAAGCTCTGCGGAGTTATATCCGCTGTCACATCGTTCTATAAGGATAGGCTTGATGTGACTTTTTTGCTTTATCAGTGCACTGATATAGGAAATGCCTAGAATGTTGTTAGGTTTCGAGATAATCTGTCCGATGCTGGTACCGAGAATCTTTTTAATAGCCTTCTCACTTGCGCTTGGATAAGAATTGCCTTTTGCTAAGTATTCATTTAGCAGATTCTTATATTCCTCTGGCTCGTTAGCAAGTATATCTGCAATTTCGAAGAAGAGTGATGTCTCCATATCTTCAACGCCAAATGCTACGTAGTCTATATTCTTTATTGAACTCAGCATAGCGATAGCTCCGTTGGCGAAGTCTCTAGCGCTTGATGTTGCATATATTACGGGAAGTTCGAAGACTATATCAATTCCGCCACGAACTGCGGCTTCGGCTCTTGAATACTTATCGGCCATGGCCGGTGCTCCGCGCTGGATAAAATTACCACTCATCAGAGCGATTACGCCATCAGCGTCAGTCTCTTTTATAGCATTTTTGACCAGGTATTTATGACCGTTATGATACGGATTATACTCAGCAATTATTCCTATATTTGACATGTCGTACACCCCCTTTTATAACTATCTAACCTTTAAAGTAAGAATAGCATTTTTATATCCATTATGCTATACTAACTTTGTTTGTTCGTTAAAATTGAAAGGAGATATTTATGCAAAATGAAGAGAAACTCAAGGCTCTCGATGCAGCCTTGGCGCAGATAGAAAAGCAGTTTGGTAAAGGTTCAGTTATGAAGCTTGGCGATAGTGCCAGCAACATGAGTGTTGAGGCTGTTCCAACAGGTTCCCTCAGCCTTGATATAGCACTTGGAATAGGTGGTATGCCTAGAGGTCGTATTATAGAGATATATGGACCTGAGTCAAGTGGTAAGACTACAGTTGCACTTCACGTTGTAGCTGAGGTTCAGAAGCGTGGCGGTATTGCTGGATTCATAGATGCAGAGCATGCTCTTGATCCTGTATATGCTAAGAATATCGGTGTAGATATAGATAACCTCTATATCTCACAGCCAGATAGTGGTGAGCAGGCACTTGAGATCACAGAGACTATGGTTAGATCAGGTGCTATGGATGTTCTTGTAATCGACTCTGTTGCTGCTCTTGTACCAAAGGCAGAAATAGATGGTGAAATGGGAGACAGCCATGTAGGTCTTCACGCAAGACTTATGTCACAGGCTCTTAGAAAGCTTACAGCAGTTATCAGCAAGACAAACTGTGTAGTTATTTTCATCAATCAGCTCCGTGAGAAGGTTGGTGTTATGTTTGGTAACCCAGAGACAACTACTGGTGGTCGTGCTCTTAAGTTCTATGCATCTGTAAGAATGGATGTTAGACGTGTAGAGACTATTAAGACTGGTGGAGATGGTGTAGGTAACAGAACACGTGTTACTATCGTAAAGAATAAGGTTGCTCCTCCATTTAAGAAGGCCGAGTTCGATATCATGTTTGGCGAAGGTATATCTAAGGAAGGTGATATCCTGGATCTTGCCGCTGCCTGTGATGTTGTAAGTAAGTCTGGTGCTTGGTATGCATACCTTGGCGAGAAGATTGGTCAGGGCCGTGAGAATGCTAAGCTTTATCTGAAGGAAAATCCTGATGTTATGCAGGAGATTGAAGATAAGGTTAGAGAAATATACTTTAATAATGATGAAGAAGAGTCTGATGAATCAGGCGAAGAGTAGGATTCATAGATGAATACTGTTAGAAGCAAGAAAAAAGGCAAGCAGTATAAGATATATGCAAATGATATCTATCTCGGAAGTATATTTAAAGCGGATTTTGAACGTCTGGGGATAGATGCGCCAGAGAGTGATGATGAGTTTTATACATTTGACTCTGATTCGGAGGTGTGTGCTATAAGGGACCTGATCTATGACAGGGCTTATCAGAAGTCTATTGGCTATCTTGCCACTGCGGAGTATCCGGCAGGCGTTATCAAGAATAAGTTATACATGAAGGGCTTCTCTGAGACTATAGTTGAAGATGTTATAGATGTTCTCTATGAGTCGAAGTATCTTGATGATGGACGATTTGTGGAAAGCTATACCAGAACTTATATTAGGTCGAAGAGTCGCTCTCTTATTGAGAGAGAGATACAGTCCAGAGGAGTTGAAGCGTCGGATTACAGACATATAATAGACGATGTTTATAGTGATGAAGGCGTGACTGAAGATGATGTTATAAAGGACCTTCTTGAGAAGAAATATAAGAACTTGGACCTGAATGATATAAGGATAAAAAGGCGTGCGATAGCCTTCTTATCACGTCATGGCTTCACTTACGATAAGATTAACAATTACTTGACATAATATCCGATAAAGTATAAACTATTAAAGTGTGTTTTTACACGTTGTTATGTAGTTTTAAAAACTACGTTACATTTTGCACATTACATTTTAATAAAGGAGGTACTCCTATGTCTACTCTTATATGGGTAATCATCGTAGTAGTAGCCTTTATCATAGCTTTAGTTATTGGTTGTCTTGTGGGTATAGCTTATCGTAAGAATATCGCAGAGGCAAAGATTGGAAAAGCTGAAGATAAAGCTAAGGACATTATAGATGATGCGCTTAAGACAGCTGAGTCAAAGAAGAGAGATATTCTTCTGACTGCAAAGGAAGAGGCCCTTAAGACTAAGAATGATATTGAGAAAGAAGTCAAGGACCGCAGATCAGAGATTCAGCATATGGAGAAGAGAGTTCTTCAGAGAGAAGAAAACCTCGACAAGAAGAGTGATACCTTGGAGAGAAGAGAACAGTCTCTTTCTGCTAAGGAAGCTAATCTTGCTAAGAAGGTTGCTGAAGTTGACGAACTTTCTGCCAAGAGACAACAGGAACTGGAGAGAATCTCTGGACTTACCTCTGAACAAGCTAAGGATTATTTGCTTAAAACCGTAGAAGATGATGTAAAGCATGAAACCGCAATGATGATTAAGGAGCTGGAAACCAGAGCCAAGGAAGAAGCTGATAAGAGAGCTAAGGAATACGTGGTAGGCGCTATTCAGAAGTGTGCCGCTGATGTAGTTTCTGAGTCAACAGTTTCGCTGGTACAGCTTCCAAATGATGAAATGAAAGGACGTATCATTGGTCGTGAGGGACGTAACATTCGTACCCTTGAAACTCTTACAGGAGTTGATCTGATAATCGATGATACACCTGAAGCAGTAGTTTTATCTAGCTTTGATGCAGTTAGACGTGAAGTTGCACGTGTTGCACTTGAGAAGCTTATCGTAGATGGTCGTATACATCCAGCCAGAATCGAAGAAATGGTCGAGAAGGCACAGAAGGAAGTTGAGACTAAGATGAGAGAAGAAGGTGAGGCTGCGGCACTCGATGTTGGAGTGCATGGTCTGCATCCTGAACTTATTAAGCTTCTTGGACGTCTTAAGTATAGAACAAGCTATGGTCAGAATGTGTTAAAGCATTCTGTTGAAGTTGCTTATCTAAGTGGACTTCTGGCTGGTGAGCTTGGCGAAGACGTTAAGCTAGCTAAGAGAGCCGGACTTCTCCACGATATCGGTAAATCTATCGATCGTGAGATGGAAGGTTCACATGTCAGCATTGGTGTTGACTTATGTAAGAAATATAAAGAAAATCATATTGTTATAAATGCGGTTGCTTCACACCATGGCGATTGTGAAGCAGAATCAATCATCGCTTGTATCGTTCAGGCTGCTGACGCTATATCAGCTGCTAGACCTGGTGCAAGAAGAGAGACTATTGAAACATATACCACAAGGCTTACAAAGCTTGAGGATATTGCAAATGGTTTCGACGGAGTAGAGAGATCCTTTGCTATTCAGGCAGGTAGAGAGATCAGAGTAGCTGTTGTTCCTGAAAAGATTAGTGATGCGGATATGGTACTTCTGGCTAGAAATATTTCCAAGCAGATCGAAGATGAGCTTGAATATCCTGGACAGATTAAGGTTAGCCTGATTCGTGAATCTAGAGTAACAGATTACGCTAAGTAAACATGACCACCTGCTTCTCGTATGAGGGGCGGGTGGTTTTTAAATAGGTGCATATTATGGATAGTTTAAAGTTAGTTAATAGAGAGTTAAAGTACAAAGCTCATAGAGTAAAGGTTTATGAGGATACACTTGAGAAGCCAACTGGTGAGAGGGTGCATTATGACTTTGTAGAGAATAGAAATGGATCAGGAGTGTTGCTGGTAGATAATACCGGTAAACTTCTTTTCGTAAAACAGTACCGCAATAGCATAAATGGTATGGATATAGAGATTCCGGCTGGTTGTGCGGAGGTGGTAGATAATGAAGGGGCATCTTCGGATTATAGATTGCCGGAGAATACATTTTACAGATGTGCTCTTAGAGAGGCTGAGGAAGAGACGGGCTTAATCCCTACAAAGCTTACATTTGTGAGCTATATACTTGCTGCAGCAGGTCTTTTCAGCGAGAGAACAGCTGTTTATATTGGAACTGACCTTGTTGAAGGGTGTATTTCCAGAGATCCAGATGAGTATATTGAGATTATTAAGTTAACTCTGGACGAAGCGATGGAGCTTATTGAGCAAGGGGTTATAGTTGACAGTAAAACGATAATAGCGATTCAGTATTATGCACTTAATAAAGATAATCTTTAATAAGATGATCTTAAATGATAAATAAATATTAAGTAATTTTTAAGCATATTTAACAAGTTTTATGTAAAAATTGTAACCTTTTTGAAAAAAATACAAAAAAATATTTTCCACAAGATATTGTATGTAAACCTATAAAATCTCGCGGTATATTGCGAAAAATCGCTATTTTTAAAGCGTTAAGCTATATTTACATAAAAAATTATTATTGATTTTATGTTAATTTACAACTATACTAATACCACTAGCCTTTCTGTAACAATTATGTACATTTTGTTACATCGTGAGTTTTACAGAATTGTTTTACATAATTGGATTACATTACGGTAGAAAGTGTATGGGTGGAAAAGTATTGGAACGCGAGATTGATAATTACATAAACTATCTTGTAGATGTAAAAAAGAGCAGTCAGAATACTGTTCAGTCATATAGACGTGATCTTGTGAAGATGATGGATTACATGCATGAGAACGGCGTAAGTGAAGTTAGAGATGTTAATACTACTTTGCTTCGTTCGTATGTTCTTTTTATGGAAGATCAGAAAAAGAGCTCAGCAACAGTATCCAGAAGTATTGCAAGTATCAGGTCATTTTTTATTTATCTACTTGAGAGAGGTCTTGTAACTGGCAATCCTACTGAGGGACTTAAACCACCTAAGGTTGAGAAGAAGGCTCCAGAGACACTTACTATAGAAGAGGTTAATCTGCTTCTTGATCAGCCATCTGGAGATACACCTAAGGAGATAAGAGATAAGGCAATGCTTGAACTGCTTTATGCTACTGGACTTAGAGTATCAGAGCTTATCTCACTTAAAGTATCAGACGTAAACTTGTCGCTTAACTATATTGAGTGTCATGATAGAACTAAGAGCAGAATTATTCCTATAGAAAATGCTGCTAAACATGCACTTAGTAGATATATATCTGATATAAGACCTAATATGTGTGCTGATAGTGAGTATCTCTTTACAAATGTAAAGGGTGAAATGATGTCTCGTCAGGGATTCTGGAAGGTGCTAAAGTCTTATGCAAAGAAGGCCGGTATTGAGAAGGATATCACACCTCATATGATCAGACATTCCTTTGCTACTCATATGGTAATAAATGGAGCTGATCTTGCTAGCTTACAGGAAATGCTTGGTCATTCCGACATTTCTACTACACAGATATATCTGAAGGTTAAGCCAAGTAAACTTAAAGAGGTTTATGATAAGGCTCATCCAAGAGCATAAAATAAAATACAGTTTGGTCCATTTGGACCTTTTTCAATATGTGGGGAAAGAGAAGGAGTTAAAGAGGGTGAGACTGGTTTTAACTCCTTTTCGCTTTTCTTAGATTTATTTTTTTTGAGGTACATGAAATGAATGGTTCTACATTTGGAGAAAGATTTAGAGTGACAACGTGGGGAGAGTCCCACGGTGCTGGTATTGGCGCGGTAGTGGATGGATGTCCTGCTGGTGTTGAGATAGATGAAGAGTATATTCAGCAGTTTCTGGATAGACGTAAGCCTGGTCAGTCTAAGTATGCTACTCCTAGAAATGAGGGCGATAAAGTAAAGATAATGTCAGGAGTCTTCGAAGGTAAGACTACTGGTACCCCTATTATGCTTCTTATCGAGAATACTTCTCAGATATCAAAGGATTACAGTGATATAGCTGATAAGTATCGTCCTGGTCATGCTGATTATGGCTTTGATATGAAGTATGGCTTTAGAGATTATCGAGGCGGCGGAAGATCATCTGGTCGTGAGACTGCAGGTAGAGTTGCGGCCGGTGCTATAGCTATAAAGGTGTTGAAGCATTTAGGGATATCTGTATGCGCATATGTTAAACAGATTGGCGATATTGCTATAGATTATAATAACTGGTCTTATGAAGAAATGAGATCTAATGGTCTCTGTATGCCTGATAAAGCAGCTGCAGAAAAGGCTGCAAAATATATAGATAAATTGATGGAAGAAAAGGATTCGACTGGAGCTTTGGTGGAGTGCTTTGCAGCTAATGTTCCAGCGGGTATAGGTAATCCTGTATTTGATAAGCTCGACGCAAGGCTTGCATCAGCTATAATGTCTATAGGTGCTGTTAAGGGTATTGAAATAGGTGATGGATTCGAGGTTGTAACAAAGAGAGGATCTGAGAATAATGATGCTTTCTATGTTGAAGAGGGTAATGTTGTTAAGGGTACTAATCATAGTGGAGGAATCCTTGGTGGTATATCCGATGGAGAGACGATAACTCTTAGAACTGCATTTAAGCCAACTCCTTCTATATTCCAGAAGCAACATACAATAGATAAGAATCTAAATGAAACTGAGATAGAGATTAAGGGAAGACATGATCCGATAATTGCTCCTAGGGCGGTTGTAGTAGTCGAATCTATGGTGGCTATGACTATACTTGATCTTATGATGGATAATACATGCTCCACCCTTGATAAACTGATGAAAACATATGGAGTAAATGAAAGTTCTTATGATTTAATCGACATTCATGAGAGAATTATTAAGGACTTGACATAGGAGGGTTAATACTGTATCATACCTATGTTTTTAACCCGTACTGAGTTTTTGGAGAACTCCGACCTAGACTCGGTATGAGGCGTATATTTATTATAGGAGGTAGTAACAATGATTACTAAAGAGCAGAAGGCTGAGATCACAGCTAAGTACGGAAATGGTTCAAATGACACAGGTTCACCAGAGGTTCAGATTGCTATTCTTACAGCAAGAATCAACGACCTTAATGAGCACTTCAAGAATCATCCAAATGATTTCCACTCAAGAAGAGGTCTACTTAAGATGGTAGGTCAGAGAAGAAATCTTCTTGCTTATCTTAAGGGTAAGGATATCGAAAGATACAGAGCACTCATTGAGAAGCTTGGTCTTAGAAAGTAATTACGAAAGTGAAAGCACACAGGGGACTACTTGTGTGCTTTTCTTATTTACTGAAGGTTAAAGGATTAGACAGATATGATAGAGATTAATGGTAAAACTAGTATATTAGGTGTAATAGGTGATCCGATAGAACATACATTATCACCTGTTATTCATAATACTTTGTGCGAGCTTACAGGGATAAATGCGGCTTATCTCCCTATTCATGTTGAAAATGCAGAGACTGATGGTGAGTCAAATATCGCTAGAGCGTTAAAGGGGCTCTATGCGTCAGGTGTTAAGGGGTTAAATGTTACTGTTCCATATAAGCAGGAGGTTATGAAGTCTCTTGTTGAGGTGGATAGCCTGGCTGCAGAGATAGGAGCTGTAAATACGCTGGTTCCATCGAAGATAGATAAAGGCTACAAAGGCTACAATACAGATATGCCGGGTCTTAGAAGAGCTCTTGAATCAAAGGGAGTTATCCTCGAAGGAAAGAGGGCTGTAATAATAGGCGCTGGTGGAGCTGCCATGGCTGTATGCGTGATGCTTGAAAAAGCCGGCGTGGAAAAGATATACCTTCTTAATAGAACTAAGGAAAAGGCTGAGAAGATAGCGAGTGAGATATCTTGCATAACGCCTCTTGGACTTTCTGAATATAAAGATATTCCTGTAGATAAGTATATATTCTTCCAGTGCACATCATTTGGACTAAAGGACACAGATGGTCTTGTTATAGATGATGATGATTTTTATAAGATGGCAGAATATGGATATGACCTTATATATAATCCGGCGGTCACTCCATTTATAGCGAAGCTGGACTCTCTTGGTGTGAGAAGTGATAATGGACTATCTATGCTGCTTTATCAGGGGATTATTGCATTTGAATATTGGTTCGATACTAAGATTAGCGGCGAAGATGCGAGACTTACCTATGCGAGACTTTGCCAGAAATTATATGGAGACAATATAATTCTCGTTGGTTATATGGGCTCAGGCAAGACTACGATTGGAAAGGCACTTGCCAAGAGAAGAGGTATGTCATTTATAGATCTGGATGCCTATATCGTAGAACGCGAAGGAAGGACAATCAATCAGATATTTGCTGAAGACGGCGAAGAGAAGTTCCGCGAGATAGAGACATTTGCAATCGATAGTATAAGATTTATGCATAATACTGTTGTATCTACTGGCGGCGGTGCTGTTCTCCGTACTGCTAACAGAAATCTACTTAAGGATTGCGGCAGGATATACTATCTTCAGGCGGATGTAGATACTATATATGAACGCGTAAAGGATGATACTGCGAGACCACTTTTAAATGGTCTATCTGAAGAAGAAAAGAAGGCAAAAATCTCAGAAATGCTGAAGCAACGCGAGGTATATTATAAGACAACCAGCGATGTGACGATTAATACATCGGGTAAAACTGTAGATGAGATAGTAAACTTCTTTTCTATAACAGAATAAGTAAGGCTAAATGAGTCATTTCCCAGGTGGATATGACTCATTTTTTGTTAAATAGCGGTTGAAGTATAGACCTTATTATGGTAAACTTTTATGGATTATGCGAGGTGAAGGGAGACTGTTCCTGTTCCCAAGCCGAGACCACTGAAGTGTTATGAATGCGCTTCATAATAGTTCAGTTGTTTCGGACCCTCGTATGATCAAGTATATATTATATGAAGGAGAAACAAAACATGTTCAAAAAGTATGAAATGGAACTTGCTGGTAAGACTCTTAGAGTTGATGTAGACAGAGTCGGTAAGCAGGCTAACGGTGCTGTTCTTATTCACTATGGTGATACAGTTGTTTTATCAACAGCTACAGCATCTAAGGAGCCTAGAGATGGAATCGATTTCTTCCCACTCTCAGTTGAGTATAACGAGAAGATGTATGCAGTAGGAAAGATTCCTGGAGGCTTTAACAAGAGAGAGGGTAAGGCATCTGAAAATGCTGTTCTTACATGTCGTGTAATCGATCGTCCTATGCGTCCTCTTTTCCCAAAGGATTTCAGAAATGATGTTACACTCGAGAGTTTAGTTCTTTCTGTTGATCCAGAGTGCAGACCTGAGCTTACAGCTATGCTTGGTTCAGCTATAGCAACATCTATCTCAGATATCCCATTTGATGGTCCATGCGCTACAACACAGGTTGGTATGATCAATAACCACCTTATCTTTAACCCAAGTGCTGCTCAGCTTGCAGTATCAGATCTTAACCTTACAGTTGCTTCAACAAAGTATAAGGTTATCATGATCGAGGCTGGTGCTAATCAGGTTCCTGAAGACAAGATGCTTGAGGCAATCTTTGAGGCACACAAGGTTAACCAGAAAGTTATCGAGTTTATAGACAAGATCGTAGAAGAGTGTGGAAAGCCTAAGTTCGAGTATAAGAGCTATGCAGTTCCAGAAGAACTCTTTGAGGATATTAAGACAGTTATCCCTCCAGAAGTTATGGAAGAGGCTGTATTTACAGATGATAAGCAGACAAGAGAGAAGAATATCGATGCATTCAAGGATCAGCTTAAGGAAAGATATGCTGATAACGAAGAATGGCTCAGCTTCCTCGGAGATGCTCTCTATCAGTATCAGAAGAAGACAGTTCGTAAGATGATTCTGAAGGATCACAAGCGTCCAGATGGTCGTGCACTTGATCAGATCAGACCACTTGCAGCTGAGGTTGATATCATTCCTAGAGTTCATGGTTCAGCTATGTTCACTAGAGGACAAACACAGATCTGTGATATCGTAACACTTGCACCTCTTTCAGAGGCACAGAAGGTTGATGGTCTTGATGACTTCATCACAGAGAAGAGATATATGCATCATTATAACTTCCCTTCATATTCTGTTGGTGAGACAAAGGTATCTCGTGGACCAGGACGTCGTGAGATTGGTCACGGAGCACTTGCTGAGAGAGCGCTTCTTCCAGTAATTCCTTCAAAGGAAGACTTCCCTTATGCAATCCGTGCCGTATCTGAGACATTTGAGTCTAACGGATCTACATCTATGGGTTCAACATGTGCATCATGTATGTCACTTATGGCAGCAGGTGTACCTATTAAGGCTCCTGTAGCTGGTATCAGCTGTGGTCTTGTAACTGGTGAGACAGATGATGACTTCGTTCTTCTTACAGATATCCAGGGTCTTGAGGACTTCTTCGGAGATATGGACTTCAAGGTAGCAGGTACTAAGGAAGGTATCACAGCTATTCAGATGGATATCAAGATTCATGGTCTTACAGATGAGATTATCAAGGGTGCTATCGCTCGTACAAGAGAAGCTCGTTTCTACATTCTTGATGAGTGCATGCTTAAGGCTATCCCAGCTCCTCGTGAGACTGTAAATGAGTACGCTCCTAAGATCGTATCACTTCAGATAGATCCAGATAAGATCGGTGATGTTATCGGTCAGAAGGGTAAGATGATCAACCAGATCATTGAAGAAAATGATGTTAAGATCGATATCGATGATGAGGGTATGGTATCAGTTTGTGGTATTAACCAGGATGGTATCGACAATGCTATAAAGACAATCAAGCTTATCGTTGAGCCTATCCAGGTTGGTAAGGTTTACGAAGGTGAAGTTGTAAGAATTATGCCATTTGGTGCATTCGTTCAGATTACACCTATCAAGGATGGTATGATCCATATCTCAAAGCTTGCTAAGGAAAGAGTTGAGAAGGTTGAAGATGTTGTAAACATCGGAGATAAGGTTAAAGTTAAGGTTCTTGGTATAGAGATGGGTAAGGTAAGCCTTTCACTTAAGGATGTTGAACAGGAATAATATAAGGGTCTTTAAAGTATTTAGGGGAACTATATAAAGACTTTGGAGGATATTACTAATATGCAGTTTGGTTTTTTTGATGATAGTAATAAGGAATATGTTATAAATAGACCTGATACTCCAGCACCATGGGCGAACTATCTTGGTTCGCCTGAATATGGTGCTATCATATCGAACAACGCCGGCGGCTACAGCTTTGTACAGTCTGGAGCTAATGGCCGAGTTCTTAGATATGTATTCAATAGTTTCGATCAGCCTGGTCGTTATATCTACATTAGAGATAATGAGAGTGGCGACTTCTGGTCAAACTCTTGGATGCCTGTTGGAAAGTCTCTTGATACATTTAAGAGTGAGGTTAGACATGGTACAGCTTATACTGTTATCAAGTCTGATTATAGCGGTATTCATACAGAGGCATCTTACTACGTACCTCTTAATAAGACTTACGAAGTATGGAGTGTTGATGTAACTAATACTTCAGATAAAGCTAGAGATCTTACACTTACTGGTTTTGCTGAGTTCACAAATGAAGGTAACTACGAGCAGGATCAGGTAAATCTTCAGTATACACTCTTCATTACTCGTACTTACTTCATGGGTAATCGTATCAAGCAGGTTATAAATGAAAATGTTGTTAATTCTAAAGTGAATGGTAGTGAGGCAGCTTGCCGTTTTATCGGTCTTGCTGGCAGCAATATCGATTCATATTGTGGTGATAAGGAAGCTTTCCTTGGTTCATATCGTAATTACTCAAATCCTATCGGAGTTGAGTCAGGAGATTTAGGCGGCTACCTTAATTATAACTCTAACAGCTGTGGAGCACTTTCATCTAAGGTTACTCTTGCTCCTGGTGAGACTAAGACATTATGTTTCATCGTAGGACAGAAGAGTGATGAAGAGTGTGAAGAAATAATCAGCAGCTACGCTGATGCTAAGGCTGTAACAGAGAAGGAACTTAGTGAACTAAAGACATACTGGCATGGTAAGCTGAATCATTTCCAGGTAAAGACACCATCTCCAGAGTTCAACACTATGATCAATACTTGGAATGCATTTAACTGCTTTATGACATTTATCTGGTCAAGAGCTGCTTCCTTTATATACTGTGGTCTTCGTAATGGTTATGGTTACAGAGATACAGTTCAGGATATTCAGGGTGTTATTCACCTTGATCCAGAGGCTGCTGCAGATAAGATTCGTTTCATGCTTTCTGCTCAGGTTGATAACGGTGGCGGACTTCCACTTGTTAAGTTCACACATAATGCTGGTCATGAGACATGTCCAGATGAAAATGATGAAAATTCAGTATACGCTAAGGAAACAGGTCATCCAGCTTATAGAGCTGATGATGCACTCTGGCTCTTCCCTACAGTATACAAATATATATCAGAGTCAGGAAATCTTGACTTTATAGATGAAGTTATAGTTTATGCTAACAAGGATGAGGGTACTGTATATGACCACCTCAAGAGAGCAATTGATTTCTCGCTTAACAGACTTGGCCCTCACGGTATGCCTGCTGGTCTTCATGCAGATTGGAATGACTGCCTGAGACTTGGTAAGAAGGGTGAATCAACCTTCGTTGCATTCCAGCTTTACTATGCATTTACTATAATAAAGAAGTTTGCTGAATATAAGAAGGATACTGATTATATTGCATATATCGATGGTGAGCAGGAGAAGCTCGGTAAGATACTTAATGATTGCTGGAACGAAGATCGCTTCATCCGTGGATATATGGAAAGTGGTCAGGTTATCGGTGAGAGAACTGATCCAGAAGCAAATATGTGGCTTAATCCACAGAGCTGGTCTGTAATATCTGGTCTTGCTACAAAGGATCAGGCAGAAGCAGCACTTGACAGTGTTAATAAGTATCTTAATACTGATTATGGTGTAATGCTTATGGCACCTGCTTATAAGGAGCATGCATTTGATGGAGCACTTATGCTTCTCTTCAATGCTTCTACTAAGGAAAATGGTGGTATCTTCTCGCAGCCACAGGGATGGATAATCCTTGCAGAGGCTCTTTCAGGACATGGTGATAGAGCGTTCCAGTACTTTATGGAAAATGCTCCAAGTGCTATGAATGACAAGGCTGAGATAAGAAAGCTTGAACCATATTGCTATGGTCAGTTTACAGAGGGTAAGGATAGCCCATTCCATGGACGTTCACATGTTCATTGGCTTACAGGTACAGCATCAACTGTAATGGTTGGATGTGTTGAGGGTATCCTTGGTATGAGACCTGATTTCTATGGTCTGAAGATTGCTCCAGCTATCTCTTCAAAGTGGGATAAGGTAGAGATATCTAAGGATTTCAGAGGAAAGCATCTCTCAATCTCTATTATGAACCCTAACGGAGCAGAGTCAGGCTTCAAGAGTATGACAGTAAATGGTGAAGCATATGATGAACCATATATACCTGCGGATGCTCTTAAAGATGATAACGAGGTTATCATTTACATTTCTTAATATATCAAAACTAATCCCCTCCATAGATAATATGGAGGGGTTTCAAGGTGGTTAGTAAATGGCTACAAAGTCAACTGGTAAAACTACAAATAGAAGTTCTAATACTACTAGAAGTAATTCTAGAAGTGGCTCAAAGAGTACTACTAGAAGTAACTCCAGTAGAAGTGCATCTACAAGAAGTACATCAAATAAAAGAACCCCTAACAAAAATACAAAGGCTTATGAGAAGCAAAGGGCGGCAGAGAGAGCAGAAGCTGCAACTCCACCAGAGAACCTTCGCGAGATATATACCATTATCTTTTTTGCTGTAAATCTTATATTAGTTCTAGGAACTTATGGAGTATGCGGAAAGATAGGTAAGGCACTCAGTGGATTTTTCTTTGGACTATTTGGTTCAACATTTTATGTTCTGCCTCTATTTTTCTTTATTGCATTTGTATTTATTATGGCAAATGGTCCTAAACCTAAGCTTATAAAAAAGCTTATCTGGTTTATGGTCCTCTTTATGTGTATAGGCTTTATATGTCAGCTGATTGTAGGAACTAAGAGTATAGGTGTTAAGGATTTATACTTTCTTGGATATACCGATCATCGTGGTGGCGGAATATTCTTTGGTGGAATCATAGTCTTCATAGCTAAGTTTCTAAGTAGAGTTGGTGCAGTTATTATCACTGTACTTTTATCTATTATATCTATTATAGAGATTACAAATGTTAGACTTGTTCAACTTGTTAAGTCTATCTTTATGATGGCAGATCAGGTTGGATATGATGACGATGAAGATGAGTATGATGAATATGACTATGAGGATGATGAAGATATCAAGAGTATCATTCGTGATTCCAGAGAAGCTGAAGAACAGCGTCTTATAGAGAAGAAAGCTGCTGAGAAAAAGGCGGTCGGCAAGAAGAAAAAAGCTCTTCTTGGTGATCTTACTACAGAGGACGCTAGTGCTAAGGGCTTTGAACAGGATATTTTAACAAATATTACAGTCTTCGATACAGAAGAGAAGAAGCTTGAGCGTAGTCAGGCACCAAGTGACAAGACTATTACAAGTACACCTATTCGTAAGAAGTCAATTAATTATGATGATGTAGTAGAACTTAAGGTGGATCCTAGAACTTATAATGATCCATTTGAATCATCTAATACAGCTGATGCAAGCGCACTTGATTTCCCAATAAATGCACCAACTGATGATACTATAAATGTTTCTACTGAAAATACTGCACCTGTTCCAGCTCCAACACCTACACCTGAGGTTAAGAAGGTAGAAGAACCTGAACATGTTACACAGAAGGATAGAATAGAAGCTAAGCAGGAGATTTCAAATGAAATCGATAATCAGGCTGAACCTAAGAAGGTATACAAGTTCCCACCTGTTAGTCTTCTGAAGTCTGGTGGAAGAGCATCATTTGACAGATCTAATGATGCGACAGTTAAAGAGACAGCATTAACTCTTAAGAAATCATTTGAGAGTTTCGGTGTAAATGTAACTATCACAAATTGTAGCGTAGGACCTGCTATAACACGTTACGAACTTCAGCCAGATCAGGGTGTAAGAGTTAATAAGATACTTTCTCTTGAAAGTGATATCAAGATGGCTCTTGCTGCTACAGATATTCGTATTGAAGCACCTATTCCGGGTAAGGCTGCTATAGGTATTGAGATTCCGAATAAGAATAACCAGACGGTATTTTTCAGGGATCTTATCGATAATGATCTCTTTAGAAGATTTAAGTCAAATGTTGCATTTGCAGTTGGTAAGGATATAAGCGGTCAGATTATCATTACAGATATCGCAAAGATGCCTCACCTTTTGATAGCTGGTTCAACTGGTTCCGGTAAATCGGTTTGCATAAACACTCTTATTATGAGTATGCTCTATAAATCATCACCTGAAGATGTTCGTATGATCATGGTTGATCCTAAGATGGTTGAGCTTACTGCGTATAATGGCATACCACATCTGCTTATTCCAGTTGTAACTGATCCTAAGAAGGCGGCTGGTGCTCTTAACTGGGCAGTAGATGAGATGACTAAGAGATATCAGCTCTTTGCCAACTATAATGTTCGTAATATAGAAGGCTTTAATAAGAAGGTTGCTGAACAGGGACCAAATGAGGATCCGCAGTTTAAGCATTTATATCAGCTTATTGTTATCGTAGATGAGTTAGCCGACCTTATGATGGTTGCTCATAAAGAAGTTGAAGATAGCATCGTTCGTCTGTCGCAGCTTGCTCGTGCTGCAGGTATACATCTTGTTATCGCAACACAGCGTCCATCGGTAGATGTTATCACTGGACTAATAAAAGCAAATGTACCTTCACGTATTGCATTTGCGGTTTCATCAGGTACAGATTCACGTACTATCATCGATATGGTTGGTGCGGAGAAGCTGCTGGGTAAGGGTGATATGCTCTTTTATCCTACAGGTTATACTAAACCTGTTCGTGTACAGGGAGCCTTTATCGATGATGACGAAGTCATTAGGGTAGTTGATTACATTAAAGATAACACTGGCGAGACTTCATATGATGAGACAGTTACACAATCAATTGATAATTCTGCAGTAGCAAGCGGTGGTTCTTCAGCCGGCGGTTCATCGTCAGAAGATAATGATAGATACGATGAACTCTTTGAAGACGCAGCCCGTTATGTTATAGAGAAAGATAAAGCATCTATTGGTTATCTCCAGAGAATGCTGCGAATTGGCTTCAACAGAGCCGCACGTATTATGGATCAAATGGAGGAGTTTGGTGTAGTTGGTCCTGAGGAGGGAACAAAGCCTAGACGAATCCTGATGAATATGACGGAGTTCGAAGAAAAAATGGACTCCCTCTCATAAATGAGTCACTTCTCACGTCCGACGTAACAAGTGACTCAAAAATGAGTCACCTGTTACGTCGGACGTAAATGCTGACTCATTTTGTAACTATTAATCAAAGGAATCGATCAATGGAGGATGAGGATGAAGACAGATATCCAGATTGCACAGGAAGCAACAATGTTAGATATCAGAAAGATAGCTGAGAAGATCGGCGCATCGGAAGATGATATCGAAATGTATGGAAAGAGCATGGCAAAGCTTAGTGATGAATATATTGATAAGCTTGCTTCTAAGGAGAATGGTAAGCTGGTTCTTGTAACAGCTATTAATCCAACTCCAGCTGGCGAGGGTAAGACTACAGTAACTCTTGGTCTTGGAGATGCTCTCAATAAAATGAATACTAACACAGTAGTTGCTATAAGAGAGCCTTCCCTTGGACCATGTTTTGGTATAAAGGGCGGAGCTGCAGGTGGTGGTTATGCGCAGGCAGTACCTATGGATAAGCTGAATCTTCACTTTACTGGAGATTTTCATGCTATAACATCTGCAAATAATCTGATGTGTGCTATGCTGGATAATCATATGCTTCAAGGAAATGCACTCCGTATTGACCCTAAGAGAGTAGTCGTTAAGAGATGTCTTGATATGAATGACCGCGCTCTTAGAAATATAACAATTGGTCTTGGTAAGAGACTTGATGGAGTTGTCCGTGAGGATCACTTCTGCATAACAGTTGCTACAGAGGTTATGGCTATCCTTTGTCTTGCTGAAGATCTGGAAGATCTTAAGGCGCGACTAGGTAGAATCATAGTTGCATATAACTATGATAATGAGCCAGTTACAGCAGCTGACCTTAATTGCGTAGGTGCTATGACAGTACTTCTTAAAGATGCCATAAGACCTAACCTGATTCAGTCACTTGAGAACAATCCAGTATTTGTACATGGTGGACCATTTGCAAATATCGCTCATGGCTGTAACTCAGTAAGAGCAACAAAGCTTGCTCTTAAAGCTGCTGACTATGTAATCACAGAAGCAGGATTCGGTGCAGACCTTGGAGCTGAAAAGTTCCTGGATATCAAGTGCCGTATGGCTGGCATCAAGCCAGACGCAGTTGTTCTTGTAGCAACAGCCAGAGCCCTTAAGTATAACGGTGGCATTCCAAAGGATGAGCTGAATCAGGAAAATGTTGAAGCTCTGAAGAAAGGTATCGTAAACTTAGGCAAACATATAGAAAATCTCAAGAAGTATAATGTACCTGTTGTTGTAACTATTAATAAGTTCGTTGCAGATACAGATGCTGAGGTTGCAACTATTAAAGAGTTCGTTGAATCAAAGGGGTGCCGTTTTGCTGTATCAGAAGTGTGGGCAAAGGGCGGCGAAGGTGGACTTGAACTTGCAGAGCAGGTACTTGCAGCAATCGAAGAGGGAAGTCCAAACTTCAAGTTCCTCTATGACGACAGTCTTAGCCTTAAAGAGAAGATTGAGACAATATCACGTGAAATCTACGGTGCTGATGGTGTTGAATACAGCACAGAAGCAAACAATGCTCTTAAGAAGCTTGAAGATCTTGGTTTCGGAAATGTACCAGTATGTATGGCAAAGACACAGTACTCACTTTCTGATAATCAGAAGCTTCTTGGAAGACCAACAGGTTTCAATATAAATATTCGTGAAGTATATGTATCTGCTGGCGCGGGCTTCGTAGTAGCTATCGCTGGTCAGATAATGACAATGCCAGGACTTCCAAAGAGTCCTGCTGCAGAGAGAATCGATGTTCTTCCAAGTGGAGAAATCGTAGGATTATTCTAATGTTGTGATACAATACGTTTCTTGTCTGTCACATTTCACACAAACACGCTCCGGCTCACTAAGCTTCGAGCGTCGTCCTTTTCGGACACCTCTTCGCACCGTCGACCTACGGTCGAGCTGCAAACCCGGTGTCCCCGGACTCGCTCTTAGCAAGTGGTGCTCCGCTATCGTTTGTGCTGATATGTGTCAGCCCAAGAAACTTGTTTTATTTTTAGGAAAAATATAAGTTTTTTAGATTAATTATTTAGATTAGGAGAATGATATGGCTGAATTAATTGATGGAAAGAAGATATCACAGGATTTAAAGGATGAGGTTAAAGCTCAGGTTTCTGAACTGAAGGCAAAGGGTGTAGAGGTTGCTCTTGCTGTTATCCTTGTTGGAAATGATCCTGCTTCAACAGTATATGTTGGTAACAAGAAGAAGGCGTGTGAGTATACAGGTATTAGATCTGAATCTTATGAGCTTCCAGAGGATACTTCTGAGAAGGAACTTCTTGATCTTGTTGAGAGACTGAATAATGATGACAAGATAGATGGTATACTTGTGCAGCTTCCACTTCCTAAGCATATTGACGAAGATAAGGTTATCAGAAGCATTTCTCCAGATAAGGACGTTGATGGATTCCATCCAGAGAGCGTTGGTCGTCTTAGTATAGGGGCTAAGGGATTTGTATCATGTACACCTGCTGGTGTTATCGAACTTCTTAAGAGAAGCAATACACCTCTTGACGGAGCAAATGCTGTAGTTGTAGGTAGAAGTAATATAGTAGGTAAGCCTATGAGTATGCTTCTTCTTCGTGAGAATGCAACTGTTACTGTATGTCATTCTCATACTAAGAATCTTAAGGAAGTATGTAAAAATGCAGATGTACTTGTAGTTGCTATAGGACAGCCTAAGTTTATCGATGCATCCTATATTAAAGAAGGAGCTACTGTTATTGATGTAGGTATCCATAGAGTAGATGATGGATCAAAGAAATTATGTGGTGATGTTGATTTCGAATCTGCAGAGAAAGTTGCAGGTAAGATCACACCTGTTCCTGGTGGGGTTGGTCCTATGACTATTGCAGAGCTGATGAATAACTGTCTGCAGTCAGCACTTATGAAGCTGTAATATCAGATATTTTTGGGATGAGGAAGGTTAGGGTGAAGTAGATATATAAATGAAGTATTTATTATGGAGGTTAAGTTTATATGAAAAAAAGTATGATCAAAAGATTCTTATCTATTTTTTTGTCTGCTATTTTAATTGCTTCTCTTATAGTTGTTCCAAGATTTGATAGTTATGCAAGAACAATAGGCTCTCCTCAATATGATCTTTCGAATAAATGGATTGGGGTATATGTTTTGCCTTATGAAGGTTATCAGGTTCAGGAAGTTATAAATTACGCAGGTTATGATTTGAATGATATTGCAATAAATGTTACACCGACAGTAAGAGAAAAAGGAAGAAAAGGAAATCTTAAAAAGACAGATGTGTTAAGTAGCGATAAAGAGTATACACTTATTATTTGGTTGGATAGTTATGAGACTGTAACGACTCCTGAAAAGGACTTAAGTGGATTTAGTGCAGACATAATAAATTATGCTAATAAGGATGATAAATCTTTTTATTCGAATGTAAGTTGTAAATCTGATGATAATGACCCAACGCGTTTGCGCTTTTCTTGTGATTTTAAGGTTTCTGTTCCGCCAACTTTCAATTTGGGTACATGTGTCATCGATTTAACTAATGGCTCATTTAATTATATAGATTCAGGCCTTAACAAAAATGCTATGATTAATATTGTTAGTGCATGTAGAGATGCAGATATAATGCCATACATTAATCATTTTGATGGTTCACCGACAGGCTTTGATGTTGATGGAGATGAGGCGCCTGATTTTGATTATTATAATCGTGATCCTGAAAGTGATAAATATGGAAAGTTTATAAAATTTGATAATAGCACAGTTACTGAAAATGTCTTTTTTTCAATTAGTGATGATAAGAGCTATGAACTTTCTCGTATTGGAACTTATCATTATAAGAACCTTAGAATTATATTTTCAAATTATGACATTAGTGATGCTACCATCGCAGATATTCCTAGTGTAGAGTATACGGGCCAGGAGATAACACCTCTTCCGGTTGTTTCGTATAATGGAAAAACTCTTAGTAAAGATATGGATTATACTGTCTCATATCAAAATAATATTAATGTTGGAAAAGCGTCAGTTACAGTTACTGGTATAAATGGCTATAAGGGGCAGCTAACAAAAGAATTTGATATTTTAGAAATTCCGAAAAATGATTCAGAATCATCTTCGTCAAATGGAAATAATACGGGGTCATCTTCGTCAAATGGAAATAATACGGGGGATTCTTCATCAAACGGAAATGGTTCCGGTGCAAATAATTCAAATGATGCTTCGGGGGCAGGCGGGGCATCTGGTGATCAGAGTGCCACAGTAACTTATGAAAATGAATGGGTTAATGGACAGTGGTACGGAGCAAATGGAGATACATCTTACACAGCTCTGGGAAGTTGGAAATCAAATAGCAAGGGTTGGTGGTTTGAGGATACATCAGGTTGGTACCCACAGAGTCAGTGGCAGAAGATAGATGGTAAGTGGTACTACTTCACAGCTAATGGCTACATGGACTACAGCGAATATCGTGATGGATATTGGTTAGGTTCAGATGGAGCTCTGGTAGATGGATACTACGGTGAGTGGAAGAGCGACTCAACAGGCTGGTGGTTTGAAGATCAGTCTGGTTGGTATCCTATATCACAGTGGGTTTGGATTAATGGCAATTGCTATTACTTTAAATCAAATGGATATATGGCAACTAGTGAATATATAGATGGATGCTGGGTAAATGCATCTGGAGTATGGGAATAAGATATGTTTAATATAGTGCTTGTCACACTTGGTTGTGATAAAAATACAGCAGACAGCGAACGTATGCTGGGGCTGATCAATAATTCTGAATATAATCTAGTATCTGATCCTGAGGAGGCTGATGCAGCTATAGTTAACACTTGCTGCTTTATAGAATCAGCAACTCAGGAGAGTATAGATAAGCTTCTTGAACTTTCTGAACTGAAGGAAGGAAGGCTCAAGTATCTTATATGTACTGGATGCATGGCTCAAAGGTTTAAAGATCAGATTGCAAAGGAACTTCCGGAAGTTGATGCATTTGTGGGAACTATGAGCCTTGACTCTATAGTAGATGTTATAGATGAACTTAGGGCTATTCGACCTTTAAATGATTCCGATGACACTACTTCATCTAGAGTTAGTTCTCCGGTTACTAGATTTAATGATCTGGATAGTCCTTATCCAGATAGAAACCAGATAGAACGTATAGTTACAGAACGTCCATATCTGGAATATCTTAAGATAGCTGATGGCTGTGATAAACGTTGTACATACTGTGCTATACCTTACTTTAAGGGTAAGTACAAGTCTGTTCCTATGGAATCTGTTATCGAAGAGGCTAAGGTGCTAGCTGATTCAGGTGTTAAGGAACTGATACTTGTGGCACAGGAGACAACATGCTATGGTATTGACTTATATGGAGAGAAGAGACTTCATTTACTTCTTAGAGAACTTTCTAAGATAGAGGGGATAGAGTGGATTAGACTCTTATATGCATATCCGGAAGAAATCTATCCTGAGCTAATAAATGAGATGTCTTCAAATCCTAAGGTTCTTCACTATATAGATATGCCAGTGCAGCATACCGAAGATGATGTCCTGAGACGCATGGGTCGAAGAATAGATAAGGCCGGTATCAAAAAGGTTGTTAACGCACTTAGGATAAATATGCCTGATATCGTGATTAGAACCACTATAATTACAGGATTTCCTGGCGAAACAATAGATGATCATGAACATCTTCTTGATACGCTTGCAGAACTAAGACTAGATCATGTTGGAGTATTTACCTATTCTCAGGAAGATGGTACCCCTGCTGCTTCATTTGATGATCAGATTGATGATGACACGAAAAATGCTAGATTAGAAGATATAATGCTCTTGCAACAAGATATATCTGCTGAGACACTGTCAAGTTATGTTGATAAAGAGTTTGATGTCATAATAGATGGATATCTTCCTGATGATGATGTGTATGTAGGTCGTTCCTACATGGATGCACCTGATATAGATGGTATGATATTTATCGATTCTTCTCGTGAACTTCTATCTGGGGAGATAGTAAGAGTGAAGATAACTGATTCTGACATATATGACTTAGAAGCTCGTTTGATATAATGAGTAGGTGAGGAAGGCAAACTGATGATGAAAAAAGTATTTGTGAAACTAATTCAAATGATGCTGCAGCATCAAGCAATACAACTGGAGATCAGGGTGCTGTAACTTACGAAAATGGATGGTGGTTTGAGGATAATGGATGGTATCCTTAGTCACAGTATCTGTGGATCGACGGTGTTAATTACTGGTTTGATGCATCAGGTTATACAAAATAATTTTTAGATTAATTGGAGGAAATATGAACTTACCTAACAAAATAACAATCTTCAGAGTAATACTTATACCTGTATTTCTTGTACTTTTATACGTTACAGTGATTCCTGCTAATAAATGGCTTGCGCTTGCTGTCTTTATTATAGCTTCTCTATCGGATATGGTAGATGGAAAGATAGCTAGGAAGTATAATCTTGTAACGGATTTTGGTAAGTTTATGGATCCTCTTGCGGATAAGCTTCTCGTGAGTGCTGCACTTATTGCACTTATAGAACTTGGAAGAATCCCGGCGTGGATTGTTATAGTTATCATTTCAAGAGAGTTCATAATCAGCGGATTTAGACTTGTAGCTGCAGATAATGGTATTGTAATTGCTGCTGGCTGGTGGGGGAAAGTAAAAACAGCTGTAACTATGGTAATGCTATGTGTTATGATTCCAGATCTTGCTTCTATCTTTACAAATGCAGCGACTCCAATCCATATAGTTGAGCAGATTCTTCTCTATGCGTCACTCGTCCTGACAGTTGTTTCGCTTATAGATTATCTAGTTAAGAATAAAAATGTAATAAAAACATACAAATAATTATATTATTGAATGAAATGTAAATGAGTCGTCTGCTTTAGAGTAATACTCTGGGCTGATGACTCATTTTTGTTATATGAAAATGACAAAAAATAACACACGATAACAAAATAAATACCTTGAAATAAAGGTAGTAAGACACTATAATATATAAGGCGAAAATTGGTCCTAGTAGTTTTTAGGTCTTTTATTATAGGTCAAAAACATTAAGATTTTTCACTAAATATTTTTTACGGAGGAAAGTGTAATGAGCGACAAGCTTAAACTGTCAGCAAGTGAGAGAATTGCAAGCTTACTTGATGACTCAAGTTTTGTTGAAATCGGAGCAGAGGTTAATGCAAGAGCAACAGATTTCAACGAAGGTTCACTCGATACTCCTAAGGACGGAGTTATCACAGGCTATGGACAGATTGATGGAAGACTCGTATTTGTTTACAGCCAGGATGCAACAGTTCTTGGTGGAGCTATTGGAGAGATGCATGCCAAGAAGATTTCTCATATCTATGGCATGGCTATGAAGGTGGGTGCTCCGGTAATCGGACTTATCGATTGTGCAGGTCTGAGACTCCAGGAGGCTACTGATTCACTTCACAGCTTTGGTGCACTTTATAAGAAGTTCACTATGGCGTCTGGTGTTATTCCACAGATTACAGCTATATTTGGAAATGCAGGTGGCGGAGCAGCAGTTCTGACTTCACTTTCTGATTTCACTATTATGGTTGACTCAGCAAAGCTTTTTGTTAACAGCCCTAATGCTGTTGAGGGTAACTATGAAGAGAAGCTTGATACTTCTTCAGCAGAGTTCGTAAGCACTCATAGCAACATGGTTGATAAGGTAGTAGCTGATGATGCATCAGCACTTGCTGAGATTAGGAATCTTGTTACATTCCTCCCTTCAAATAATGATGATTTCGTTGACGGAGATACTGAGGATGATCTTAACAGAACAATTCCTGGTATTGACGGATACGCAGATGATGCAAGAAAAGTTATAGAGAGTATAGCAGATGACAACATCTTCTATGAGCTTAAGAAGGAGTCAGGTAAGGATTTCGTTACTGGCTTTATCAAGCTTGGTGGATTCTCTGTTGCAGTAGTTGCAAATCAGGAGAAGAAGATGACAGCTATGGGTATCCGTAAGGCTGCTGGACTTGTAAGTTTTGCAGATGCATTTAACATACCTGTACTTACTCTTACAAATGTTGATGGTTTCAACAATACACTTAATGATGAACTTTATATCTCAAAGGCTGGAGCTAAGCTCATATCAGCCTTCGCCGTAGCAACAGTTCCTAAGGTAAATGTTGTTATCGGCAATGGTTTTGGAAGTGGTTATCTGATGATGAACTCAAGAAGCCTTGGAGCAGATGTAGTATATGCTTGGCCAAATGCTAAGATCGGCACTATGGATTCTAAGTACCTTGCAGAGATCCTTGCTTCAGATACAATAGCTGCAAGTGATGATAAGGTTGCTGCCATTAAGGAGACAGAGAAGCAAATTATTGAATCTCAGACTGGTGCTAAGGCTGCTGCAAGACGCGGTTATGTAGATGACATCATCGAGCCAGATGCAACAAGAAAGAGAGTTATTGCTGCATTTGATATGCTTGCAACAAAGAGTGAAGATAGACCATATAAGAAGCATATCGCTTTCTAAGGAGGATTTATTAATGAAAAAGATTAAGAAGATGCTCCTGCTTACGCTTATGGTGGCACTGATTCTTTCTCTTACTGGATGTGGAAAAGAAGAAAAGGCTATTGCAGATAATCTCAACTTTGAAGTTGATGCACCATCTATGCAAAAGCTCTCTCAGATGATCATTGACCAGTACAAAGATGTAAATAATACTGCAAAGGAATACTATCTAAGTGATGGAAATGATCTTCAGAAGACAGCTGTTAGAGGATTTGATGCTGCACAGACTACAGATCATGTCGGTCGCTTCGATAAGTATCTAGAAGGTGAAGGATCATTTAAGATAAGAAATGGTGCTGAAGGAAAGGTTGTTTTCTCTCAGTTCTGTAAGTATGAGCATAGAACAGTAGAAGTTAAGGTGGCATATTCAGAGAATAAGGGATATGCACTTGATAAAGAACGTCTTTATTCTGATCTTAGTAAACAGGCTGCTGATTATAACATGGATATAACTCAGTATATCCCTGCTGCATTTGGAGAAGATGAAGAACTTGATATGACATCAATGGATGGCTTCCTCGACAGCTATCTTGGAAAGTACTACGGAGTATACAAGTATAATCCAGTAGAAGTTGAAGTAAGTCCGGTATATTCAAAGTCAGAACTTATTAAGAAAGCCGGTGTTAACACTGGTATTGGTATGGGTATCGTATTCTTAGTACTTATATTCATATCATTTGTAATTAGCCTTCTTAAGTATCTTCCAATGCTTTTTGATAAGGATATCCGTAAGGAGAATGCAAAGAAGAAGCAGGCTCAGGAGAATGCAAAGAAGAAGACTGAAGATTTGATTATAGCATCTAGAGGTGCTAAGGCAGCTGATACTAAGGCTGCTACAGCTGATTCCGAAGATCTTATGAATGATAGCGAACTTGTAGCGGTTATTACAGCAGCTATATATGCAGCAACTGCATCAGGAACTGCTGGAGCTGTTAGAGGACCTGCTTACACAGCAAGTAATGATAAGCTTGTCGTAAGATCAATTAGAAGAGCAAAGAGATAACTAGGGAGGATTATATAAAATGAAGAATTATAAGATAACAGTTAATGGAACAACATATGATGTTGCTGTTGAAGAAGTTGGCGCAGGTTCAGCACCTGCAGCTGCAGCTCCTGTAGCAGCACCAGCCGCAGCACCTGCTCCTGCAGCAGCACCAGCTGCTAAGCCAGCTGCTTCAGGTTCAAAGGGATCAGTAGTAGTATCTGCACCTATGCCTGGTAAGATTCTTGCAGTTAAGACAGAGGTTGGTAAGGACGTAAAGAAGGGTGATGTACTTCTCGTTCTTGAAGCTATGAAGATGGAAAATGAAATCGTTGCTCCTGAAGATGGAACAGTAGCATCAGTAGATGTTTCAGTTGGATCTTCTGTAGAGTCTGGCGATACACTTGCAACACTTAACTAATCGGTTCTTTATAACTTTATTGAGAGGATAAATATACGATGAAAGAGATAATAATAAATCTTGCCAGTCAGACAGGATTTGCTACTCTTGATTGGAAGAACTACATTATGATACTTGTTGCATTTGTATTCATGTATCTTGCAATCGCTAAAGGGTTTGAGCCACTCCTGCTTGTACCAATCTCATTTGGTATGTTTCTGGTAAATATGTTTCCTGGCATCATAGAAGAGGGCGGACTTCTGCATTACTTCTATATGCTGGATGAATGGAGTATTCTTCCTTCACTCATTTTCATGGGTGTAGGAGCTATGACTGACTTCGGTCCGCTTATTGCATATCCGCCGAGCTTTATACTTGGTGCCGCGGCGCAGTTCGGCATCTATGGTGCTTATTTCCTTGCTATAGCATTAGGCTTCACAGGTAAGGAAGCGGCTGCTATATCAATCATCGGTGGTGCAGATGGTCCTACATCTATCTTCCTTGCTGGTAAGCTTGGAATGGGTGATACACTTCTTGGACCTATCGCAGTTGCAGCATATTCATATATGTCACTTGTACCTGTTATTCAGCCACCATTTATGAAGTTATTCACAACAAAGAAGGAGAGGCTTGTCCGTATGCCTCAGCTTCGTAAGGTAACAAAGCTTGAGAAGATTATCTTCCCTATCGTTGTTACACTCGTAGTTGTTATGATCCTTCCTACAACAGCTCCACTTGTTGGTATGCTGATGCTTGGAAATCTTTTCAGAGAGTCTGGAGTTGTTAAGCAACTTACTGAGACAGCATCAAATGCTATGATGTACATCGTAGTTATCATGCTTGGTACATCAGTAGGTGCTACAACAAGTGCAGAAGCATTCCTTCAGGTTTCTACACTTAAGATAGTTCTTCTTGGACTTATTGCATTCTCACTTGGTACCACGGCGGGTGTCCTGTTCGGTAAGCTTATGTGTCTTGTCACGAAGGGTAAAGTTAATCCGCTTATTGGTTCAGCCGGAGTATCAGCTGTACCTATGTCTGCCAGAGTATCACAGAAGGTTGCTGCAGAGTATGATCCTACAAACTTCCTTCTTATGAATGCGATGGGACCTAATGTTGCCGGAGTTATCGGTACAGCAGTCGCCGCCGGTACATTTATGGCTATCTTTAATGTCCACTAATTAGAATGTATAGATGCGAGAGTTTTGAATAATGTTTTTCGAAACCATTGCGGGTCTCGGCGCTTAGCGATTCACGAGTACTTTGTACGAAGTGAGAGCTTAGCGAGTCCAAGCTTGTTTTCGAAGAAATCAAGCTGACGGCCGCTAGGGGTACCCGCACTGTGCGAGAGCTGAGTTGAGAAAAACATTTTCAAAATCGAGCATGTGAATATGATATAGAAAGGAAATAAAAAAATGTCAGAAATTAAGAAGCTTGGCATTACTGAGACAGTCCTCCGTGACGCACATCAGTCTCTGATTGCAACTCGTATGCCAACAGAAGAAATGCTTCCAATTATAGATAAGATGGATCAGGTTGGATATCACTCAGTAGAGTGCTGGGGTGGAGCTACATTTGATGCTTGCCTTAGATTCCTTAAGGAAGATCCATGGGAAAGACTTCGTAAGCTGAAGGATGGCTTTAAGAATACAAAGCTTCAGATGCTCTTCAGAGGTCAGAATATTCTTGGTTATAGACCATATGCTGATGACGTAGTAGAGTACTTTGTTCAGAAGTCTATTGCGAATGGTATTGATATAATTCGTATCTTTGACTGTCTTAATGATCTTCGTAACCTTGAGACGGCTGTAAAGGCTACTAATAAAGAAGGTGGTCATGCACAGATAGCTCTTTCATATACTCTTGGAGATGCTTATACACTTGACTACTGGAAGGATACAGCTCGTCGTATCGAAGAGATGGGTGCTAACTCAATCTGTATCAAGGATATGTCAGGTCTTCTCGTACCTTACGAGGCAGAGAGACTTGTTAAGGCTCTTAAGGAAGGTTCAAGTCTTCCTATTCAGCTTCATACACATTATACATCAGGTGTAGCTTCTATGACTTATCTTAAGGCTGCTGAAGCTGGTGTTGATGTAATCGATACAGCTATTTCACCATTTGCTCTTGGTACATCACAGCCTGCTACAGAAGTTATGGTTGAGACATTTAAGGGTACAGATAGAGATACAGGTCTTGATCAGAATCTCCTTGCTGAGATAGCTGAGTACTTTAGACCATATAGAGAAGAGTGTCTTGAGTCTGGTCTTATGAGCACAAAGATTCTTGGTGTTAACATTAAGACTCTTCTTTATCAGGTACCAGGTGGTATGCTTTCAAACCTTGTATCACAGCTTAAGGAAGCTAAGCAGGATGATAAGCTTCAGGAAGTTCTTGAAGAAGTTCCTCGTGTTCGTAAGGACTTTGGTGAGCCACCTCTTGTTACTCCTTCATCACAGATCGTTGGTACACAGGCTGTACTTAATGTACTGATGGGTGAGAGATATAAGATGATCACTAAGGAATCTAAGGATCTTCTTGCTGGAAAGTATGGTCAGACAATCAAGCCTTTTAATCCAGAAGTTCAGAAGAAGGCTATTGGTGATACAAAGCCTATCACACATAGACCTGCAGATGATCTTGAGCCAGAACTTGATAAGCTTCGTGAAGAGATTAAGCAGTACAGCCAGCAGGATGAGGATGTTCTTTCATATGCATTATTCCCGCAGGTTGCAACTGAGTTCTTCAAGTATAGAGAGGCTCAGCAGACAGGTGTAGATTTGTCCAAGGCAGATACAAATAATAAAACATATCCTGCATAAATCTTTTTGATGCAAATATATGATATAATGTTGACGCTTTCACCGAATTGATGAGAGCGTCAATTTTTTAAGTAGTGTATTTTGTTTTATTTGAAATCAGTTTTAGAGGTACAGAATAGATGAGTGATAGAGGGACAACAAAAGTAGGATCAAGAAAGATTCGTAGTGGAGTGATCTTTGGTGCAGTGTTTATTGCATTTGCACTATTCATTTTAATATACGATTTGATTGGTGCGTCAAGAAAGTTGCAAAATGTCTGCTATATTGAGGATATTATGAAAGAATCGGAAAAGCGTACTTGGCGTACTGTATATTTTGATATCACTGAGGAACCGATATTTGTGGGTTCGGATGAGGATATGTATTTTTATTTGATATATGGCGACGGTAACTATCATATTGCAAGAATGACGGAGAGCGAGTATGCACATGTTTCAAATGAAATAAGTCAGAATGGAAAGATGCATTTTACTGCTGTTACAAGATATTTTGGTGCGTCAGACCTAAAGGCTGAGATAGCTGAAAACTGTGATGATATGTTTCATGTAGGAGTTACTGGGGATGATCTGCAAATGTATGTTGGTGATGTATATCTAAAATATGCTGAGCTTGATTATGGTACGGTTTTGACTGAAATATATCCTGCAAATCTAGTCTTTGGTGGTTTATTTCTAATTGTCGGATTTATTATACTTGGTTGCAATTATCACCCTAAGAAGAAGAAAACATATAAACCTGCCGTGATTTCTGAACCCTATACTTATACATATAAAGGAAAGTGGGCTTGGGAAAATGCGGCTAAGGAATATAGGCGACTCAAAGGAATATCTGAAGATGTAGAGCTCTCTGAAGAAGAAACTTATAAGATATATGATTATACGGTGACTCCGCTGTCGTATTTTTATGGCTGGCTATGTGAGAAGAATCTTCTTGGAGAAGGATTTGTAAATGAGTTTGGTGAAGATGCTGCATTAGATATTATAAATCGTGTAAAGACAGGTGTGTCTACCCCTTTAGATGTGCTGGGGGAATTTGATTATTATTTTTCTTATGAATGGATCAAGAGTGAGGCAAGGGAGTTCTTTAGAATATATTTTGATTCTAGAAACATTTTTAATGATAAGAACTGTTATATCTATGATTATTATGAATGTAATGGTGAACCAGTAGATAGATATTACTGTATGGAGTATTCTTTAGAGATACAAAAGAAGATGAATCAACGTTTGGATGAACGTTATTACGAGTATAATAAAGAAAATCCTCGAGTTTATAATTCTAGTGATTATTATGAAGATTATGATGACGAAGATAATATCGTGAATGTTCATTCTGATTACTTTGATACAGATCTGGAAGTTTATCGCTTCGGACGTAAGGTAAAGGGAGAGTTTCCAAAAGATTATGCTTTAATGTGCGTTCAATCCTTTAGTCAGATGTCGCAGGAGCAGTGGAATCGTATGAAGCGTTGGCTCATGGAGTTTTATGATGTAAATGCGGAAGAAATTTCGGTTAATCATTTTCATCCGTATGATATATATATCTTTGAACCTCAGTCGGAGGGGGATATTGCTTTTATTATCAATGGTGGTTCGGATTATGAGGAGGAACATGGTATATCATTTACTATAAGAAATGGAGTTCTTCTGGATTGGAGTTATGCTGGTGAGAGTCATGAACCATATGATGAAGAAATGATAGAGCGCTACGAGAGATTCACATGTGGTATTGATTATGAGTCTATCGATACAGAGGATGTTCTAGATAAACTTGTGGCGGAAGGTAAGCTGGTTCGTACTGTTCTTCTTCCTGAATACTTGGGTGGAGAGGATACTGACAGTAATAAGTCATATGTCACTGTAGATGCTCTAGCTAAGCTTCAAAACATTCATAGAAAGCTTAAGATGCTGAAAGCTTATGCAGCCTCTGAACTTCCTGATTGGGAGTTTCATGTGGATGTCATAGTGAATTATTCAGAGGAACCGGATGTGCTACTTCCTATGTGGATTACATTTTCTACGCCATGGAGAAAACAAGCTATCTCTATATCTTTGCGTGCTGATATATGGGAGTAAGGTTTACAGGACAACTTTATATTGGGTGAGTCCTATGGTTATAGCAAGATTGCTAATGTATGCTTTGTTGACACAAAGAATAAAAAAGAATAAATATATATAAAAGGAATAAAAAGGATTATAAACTTGTAAATATGAAGAAAATGATAATAATTGGCGCTGGTGCAGCTGGTATGATGGCCGCCATTAAGGCATCAGATCATTACAGCGTCACACTAATTGAAAAGAATGATCGGCCTGGAAAAAAGCTATATATTACAGGTAAAGGTAGATGCAATGTCACTAATGATTCGGATGAAGAGACATTTCTAAAGAATGTAGTAACTAATCCGAAGTTTCTTTATAGTGCCATTTATTCATACAATCAGTCTGCTGTAATGAGTGATTTTGAATCCTGGGGAGTAAGGCTTAAGACTGAGCGAGGTAATAGAGTGTTCCCTGAGTCGGATCATTCGTCGGATATAATAAAGGCACTCAGAGAACAACTTTCTAAGAGGAAGGTTGAGGTCTTATACAATACTGAAGTTGTTGATATTATCACGGAAGAATATGTGGCTGATCCTTCTGCTAAGGAAAAGTATTTAAGAAAAGCTACAGGCGTTGTACTCCATGACTTAAGAAGTAAGAATGCAGGAAACTTTAAGATTCTTGCGGATGTTTTAGTTATCACTACAGGAGGCTGCAGCTATGAGGCTACAGGTTCAACTGGAGATGGCTATGATTTTATGTATAAGATTAATTCGACTATAAATGATTCTTCATCTTTTATTCAGATTGAACCTGAGAGACCATCATTAGTTCCTATAGAAACAAAAGAGAAGTTTGTAAAAGATATGATGGGGCTTTCTCTAAAAAATGTTTCTCTAAAGGTTACAGCTTCTAAATCATCATATAATCTAAAGAAGGATAAGGTTCTATATGAAGAGCTTGGTGAAATGCTATTTACTCATTTTGGTGTAAGTGGACCTCTTTGCCTTTCGGCTTCTTCTTATATAAGTTCATTTGCAGCAAAAGAAAGTTCAAAGAAAACTGGAAACTTTGATTTTGGCGGAATTACACTTGAGATTGATCTTAAGCCTGGTCTTTCGGAAGAAGATTTAGATAAGAGGTTACTTCGCGATTTCGAGGAATATCATAATAGAGATTTTCAGAATAGCCTTGGCAAGCTGCTTCCGAGACTTTTGATTCCTGTAATTATAGAAAGAAGTGCTATCAAACCTGAGAAGAAGGTTAATAGTATTACGACAGAAGAGAGAGAACGATTGTTACACTTGCTGAAGCATTTTACTCTTACGATGAAGAAGCTAAGAGGATTTGATGAGGCTATCATCACGGGTGGTGGTATCTCAGTTAAGGAGATAAATCCTCAGAATATGGAGCTGAAGAAAGTTAAAAACTTAAGGGTTGCTGGAGAGGTAATAGACTGTGATGCGCTAACAGGCGGCTTTAATCTCCAGATTGCTTGGTCCACTGCTTATCTTGCGGCTGAATGATCTTTTACGAGGAATGATAATATGTTATACGGAGCTTTAGAAGCAGGCGGCACAAAGATGATATGTGCTGTCGGTGACGAAAAAGGTAATATAATAGATGAAGCGACTATACCAACAACTGTTCCGAATGAAACAATCCCAGAGATAATAAGATATTTTAAGGGGAAAGATATTGAGACACTTGGAATAGCATGTTTTGGTCCACTTGACCTGGATAAATCATCGCCAACCTATGGCAATATATTAAAGACACCGAAACTTGCCTGGACAGACTTGGAAATCTATAGTGTCTTAAAGGATGAACTGGAAGTACCTGTTAATATAGATACAGATGTTGCTGGTTCGCTTCTTGGTGAAGCAACCTGGGGCTCGGCTAAGGGGATTAGTGATGCTTTATATATTACTATTGGAACAGGTATAGGTGGTGGTATCTTAGCTAATGGAGAGATTCTTCATGGTATGCTACATCCTGAACTAGGACATATGATTCTCTCTAGACATGAATCGGATTCTTTTGAAGGTATATGTCCATTTCATAAGAACTGCTTTGAAGGTTTGGCAAGTGGTCCATCTATTGAAGCTAGATGGGGTAAACCAGCAGAGGAGTTATCTGATAATACAGAGGTATGGGAACTTGAAAGCTTTTATATAGCTCAGGCGCTTACAAATATCATCCTTACTATCTGCCCTAAGAAGATAATTCTTGGTGGTGGGGTTATGAAACAGGAACAGCTTTTTCCACTTATTCGTAAAAAAGTACTAAGTAATCTAAATGATTACATTAGTACTAAGGAATTGGAGGATATCGATAACTATATAGTGCCTGCTGATCTTGGTGGAAAGCAGGGGATTATGGGCGCTCTTAAACTTGCTTACGAATGCTGAAATATCATCTTTAAGGATGATGACAGATGTTCGTGTGGTGTGATATGATATGATATGATATGTTAGGGTTCGTAATAAGGAGGATGTGGAACGATGAAAGGATGTAAAAAAGTAATAGGTGTTTTACTTGCTGTTATTTTGATGATAGGATTGATTCATATGCCAAGTATAGATAGTAATGCTGCTAGTGATTTAGATATTCAGAATATAAAGATATCTGCAGATGGTGTTGCAACGTGGTCTCCGTATGAAGGGGCTGATAGGTATGAATATGGTTTTGAGATAAATGGTTTATTTCACAGCGCATATACTTCACTCACAACTGTAAATGTGAAACGTGCAATGGACTATGTAGGATTACCCTCAGGAAGCTATACTATATTTTTGCGAGCTTGTAAAGGTGATCGAATAATTTCTAATCAGTGGACAGGAACATATTCATATGTAAATAATAATAATTATCCCCAATTGGGTGCTATTAAGAATGTAAATTTGAATGATACTTCAGTATCTTGGGATAAGGTTCAAAATGCCAAAAAATATACTGTAGAATTAAAAAATCTAACCTACTATGATAAAACAAGTATATCTACGACAACTTGTTCGGTAGATTTGTCTGATATATTGACTGTAGGAGAATACACATATGATATAACAATATATGCTGAGGCAAAGGGATATATTTCGTCGGAATATCATGTTGGTCAAAAAACATTTAATTATAAATATCATAATTATACTATTACCTTCGATGCTAATGAAGGAAGGGTTAGTAAAAGTTCAGCTACTACAGAAGGCAGGGAAAGACTTACAGAATTTCCTACTCCTACTCGTGAAGATTATAAATTTGAGGGCTGGTATACTGCTCCAACAGGTGGTACAAAGGTAGATTCAAATTACAAGTTTTCAGGTGATACTACAATTTACGCTCATTGGCTATCAACTCTGCAGTATCATGGCCTTTATGTAGTAAATGGAACTGCGGATCGCTTTGCGGGTTCTAAGGGCATGGTTGTTAATCTTACTGCGGATGCAATTCCTTCTGGAACATTTCTTAACTCACAGTATTATGTTTTTTCTAAGTGGGAATTAACCTCTGGTGTGGGTACTATTGCGGATCCTTATAGTCCAACAACAACTTTTACTATGGGCGATGGTGAAGCGAATATAACTGCTAGATATACTTATGAAGGACCTGAAGTAAAAGAGTTGTATTCTTATGTGGATGAACCTGTTGAAGGTAATAAGATGACGAATGCATATACTAATGGACTTGGAAGCAAAGTTACTTCGACTATATGGTATGATGCAAATGGCAATCAATTATCAGAAGGAACGGTATTTGAAGCTGGTAAGAATTATAAGGTAAATATTAATATAAAGGCAGATGATGGTCTTCCTTATTCAGACGATGTAAAGTTTTATTTGAATGATACCAGTGATGGTGTTAATAAAGTTATGACAGTATTTAGTATGGCTTGCATTACCAAAACGTTTACGGCAAAACCGATTGCATATACAGTATCTTTTGATACAGATGGTGGAAATGCAATATCTCCTGTTAATGTAAATAAGGGTGCGAAGGTTGCAAAACCGGCTGATCCAACAAAATCAGGATATACATTTGATGACTGGTATAGTGATAGCGCAAAGACTGTAAAGTACAATTTTGATTCTCCAGTTGTTTCTGATATTACTCTATATGCGAAGTTCAACAAGCAGGTAGATGTTTCATCCTCTGGTGGAAATGAAACTGGTAAGGCTGATTCTGGTAAAACTGGTTCATCGAATAATGGTGGATCTAATGATAATGGAGCAGGAAATGTAGGTTCTACTGGACAAGGCACAACTGGAAATAACACTGACAATACTCCGCGAAATTCTCTCGTTACTACAGACGGTAGGTCTCAGTACTATAAGGAGAATGGAAGTCTTGCTAGTGGTGAGTGGGTAACAATCAATAATATTCTATATTACTTCAATGCAGATGGCTTTAATGCGTCTAATGAGTGGAGAGATGGCAAATGGATTAACTCTGATGGTTCATGTACTTATGATGGTACACTAACATGGAAGAGTAACAGCACAGGTTGGTGGGTAGAGGATTCAGTTGGTTGGTATCCTGTATCGAGCTGGCAGAAGATTGATGGTATCTGGTATTACTTTAATGCTTCGGGTTATATGGCATCCAATGAATATGTAGATGGATATTGGCTAAATGGCGATGGCTCGTGTTCAAATGATTATTATCTTACCTGGAAGAGTAATAGTACAGGTTGGTGGGTAGAAGATAAGTCGGGCTGGTGGCCATCATCTCAGTGGCTCAAAGTAGATGGATATTGGTATTACTTTGATGGTTCGGGATACATGGTAACAAGTCAGTATGTTGATGGCTATTGGATTGGTGCAGACGGAGTATGTAATTAATTTGTATTGATATAAAGAATTAATTAAGTTTTTGGTCTTTTGCAAATTGAATTATTAACGAGGCATTGGTTTGATTCCAGTGCCTCGTTTTTTATTAGCTTCATTTCATTTTGAGTTTCATTTCTACTACAAAAATAAATGATTTTATGTTATTATCAAGTGGTTGAAATATTATATTAATGGAGGGTGTTTATGAATATAGCAATAGACGGACCTGCAGGCGCTGGAAAAAGTACGATAGCTAGACTGGCTGCTAAAGAATTGGGGTTTGTATATGTAGATACAGGAGCTATGTATAGAGCGATTGCTTTATATCTGTTGGATAATAAAACTGATATCTATAATGAGGAAGAACTTAAGAGGGCTCTTTCACATATTAATATAAATATTGTATATGAGAATAATGTTCAGCATGTATTTCTTGATCTCGTAGATGTATCTGAGGAGATTAGAAGTGAGAAGGTTGGTAATATGGCTTCGACATCTTCGGCTCTCGCTCCGGTTCGCGAGAAGCTTCTGGATCTTCAGAGAGATATTGCTGCTAAAAATGATGTAATCATGGATGGACGTGATATAGGAACTAACATTCTTCCAAATGCAGAACTTAAGATATATCTTACTGCTTCTGTAGATGTTAGAGCTAAGAGACGTTTTGATGAGCTAAAGCTTAAGGGAGAGAATCCTGATCTTGAAGATATCAAGAAGGGAATTGAGACCAGAGATTATCAGGATATGAATAGAGATATAGCGCCACTTAAGCAGGCTGAAGATGCTGTTCTTATAGATAGTTCTGATATGACTATTGCTGAAGTTGTAGATAAGATTATTGACTTAACTAAAGAGAAGTAATTACGGAGTGATATGGAAGTTATACTTGCAGAGAAGGCGGGCTTTTGCTTCGGAGTAAAGAGAGCGGTAGATACTGCATTTGCTAAAGCAAAGGAGTTTAAGGCTGCTGGACGAAAGCTTTATACATATGGACCTATTATCCATAATGAAGAAGTTATAAAAAAACTTGAAGATGCTGGAGTATATATGCTGCAGAGTCTGGATAATCTAGATGATATTCCGACGGGTTCTGCTATTATCATAAGATCGCATGGTGTACCAAGATCTGATTATGAGAAGATTGAGTCAGCTGGACTTGAAGTGATAGATACCACTTGTCCTTTTGTTCAGAATATTCACAAGATAGTCAGTGAAAGGTCTGACGCAGGAGATGTGATACTTATCATAGGTAATCCGGGTCATGCAGAAGTTGATGGCACTATAGGATGGTCGTCGAGTGAGCCATATGTCATCAATAGTATAGAGGATATAGAGGCTTTACCTGATTTTTCGGATGCTTCTATAACTGTTGTAGCACAGACTACATACAGCCTAAAAAAATTTCAAGAATTTGTTGAAGTTTTAAAAGATAGATATTATAATATTAATGTTTGCAAAACTATATGTAATGCGACTGAGGAAAGGCAGAGCGAAGCTGAGAAACTTGCATCTACAGTAGATGCGATGATAGTTATCGGTGGAAAGGCTAGTTCGAATACTCAGAAGCTTTATGAGATAAGCAAACAAGCGTGTAACAATACTTACTATATACAGACACTCGTTGATTTGGATTTAACTGTTTTTGAATCCGCTAGTAGGGTAGGTATTACAGCAGGGGCATCTACCCCGAATTACATAATTAAGGAGGTTCAAGACAGTATGTCAGAGATGAATTCTATGGAAGATTGGTTAGATGAGAGCAATTCATTTAACCCTAGAAAAGGACAGGTTGTAGAGGGATCAGTTATTTGGGTTAAGCCTGATGAGATGGCTGTAGATATCCATTGCAAGGCTGACGGTATCCTTAAGGCAGAGGAGTATTCAAATATTCCTGTTGATTTTACAACAGTATTTAAGGAGAACGATCCTGTTACAGTTATGGTTCTTTCACCAAAGGATGCTGAAGGTAATGTTATATTATCTTGCAAGAGCATTATAGCTGATGAGGCTTATAAGGAGCTTCAGGAAGCATTTGAGAACAAGACAGTTCTTACTGGAAAGGTTGTTGAGATTAGAAAGGGCGGACTTATCGCTCTTGTTAAAGAATGTAGAGTATTCATTCCAATCAGCCTTGTATCAGATAGATTCGAGAGAGATATCAATAAGTATGAAGGTCAGGATATTGAGTTCATACTTACAGAGTGCGATATGCACAAGAAAAGATTCATTGGTAACAGAAAGCAGCTTCTCGTTGAGAAGAAGGCAGCTGATACAGAGAAGCTTCTTTCAAGTCTGTCAGTTGGTCAGGTAGTTGAAGGTGATATCAAGAATATCACAGATTTCGGTGCATTCGTTGATCTTGGTCTTGCAGATGGTCTGCTTCATATTTCAGAGATGTCATGGGGCAGAGTTGACAAGCCAAAGAAGCTCTTCAATGTAGGTGATCATGTAAGATGCTTCGTTAAGGAGATTAATGGAGATAAGATAGCTCTTTCATGCAAGTTCGAGGATGAGAATCCATGGCTTAAGGCTGAAGAGAAGTATGCTAAGGGTACAGTTGTTAAGGGTAAGGTTGCTCGTATGACAGACTTTGGAGCATTTGTTGTTCTTGAGCCAGGTATCGATGCACTTCTTCATGTTTCTCAGATTTCACAGGATCGTATCGAGAAGCCATCAGATGTTCTTAAGAGCGGACAGGAGATTGAAGCTAAGGTTGTTGATATCAGAGTTGCTGATAAGAAGATTAGCCTTTCTATGAAGGCACTTCTTCCAGAGAAGCCAAAGGCTGAAGCTGCTGATGAGAACAAGGAAGAGGAAGTTGTTATTCCTGAGAGCGAAGATATCGCTGAGACAATCCCAGTTGATGATGCACTTGCTGCAGCAGTAGCTGAGGATGCTGAGTAATTACTAGAACTTATATAAAGCAAGCGCTTCAAAAAAGTGCTTGCTTTATTTTTTTTGATATGATATATTATTTTAGTTCGATTTAGACGGTCCGCTGTATCGAGTATGTCATTTTGATTTATTATTTAGATATACTTACATAAGATAGAAAGAACGTTTAAAAATATTTATCTTATTTTGGAGGAATAATCATGAGTTACGAAAGCATTATCAAGGGCATCGAAGATGCACAGCTTCGTGAGACACCTTTTAATTTCAACGTAGGTGATACAGTTAAGGTATCAGCTATGATCAAGGAAGGTGAGAAGTCAAGAATCCAGGTTTTTGAAGGAACTGTTATTAAGGTTCAGGGACACGGAGCAAGACAGACATTCACAGTTAGAAAGAATTCTAACGGTGTAGGAGTTGAGAAGACATGGCCAGTTAACTCTCCACTTGTTGAGAAGGTTGACGTAGTTAGAAGAGGTAAGGCTAGACGTGCTAAGCTTTATTACTTACGTGACAGAGTTGGTAAGAGAGCTAAGGTTAAGGAAATCGTTAAATAAACTTCTATTTATGACCGGAGCTTAGTTGCTCCGGTCATTGTTTTAATATGACGAATATTTATATTTGAGTGATCTTTATATTTGGAGATGTGCTTATGAAGAAAAGAAAGGGCTCTGCTTCATTTTCTCTTGGAAAAAAATCTGATGTTGAGAAGGTGAATAAGAAGCATACCGGAAGATTTATACTTAATACGCTTTTTATTATATTTGCTGCTGTAGTCCTTGGCTATGGTTTGGTTCAGTTCTGTGTTCAGACTGTATATATGACAGGTCCTTCTATGGAGTCAACTATATCTGATGGTGATGAGCTTGTATTAAATAAGCTTGCCTATAAGTTTGGTAAGATTAGGCGATATGACGTTGTGGCTATAAAGAGGATTGGAAGTAAAGATTACTACGATATTAAACGTGTGGTAGGGCTTCCTGGCGATACCATATCTGTTGTTGCGGGCAGACTCGTAATAAATGGTAAGCATACAAATGATGATTATTCATTTTCGTATATTAATTCTCCAGGACTTTTGGATGAGTCTATAGTTCTTGGTGATGAGGAATACTTTATATTGGGTGATAATACATCTAATAGCGAGGATTCTCGTTTTATCAATTATGGAAATGTTCAAAAATCTGAAATCAAAGGAAAGGTTATGTATAGGATATTCCCAGAGGAAACTCGCGGAAATATCTATGATTAGGGTTTTAATATGGATATAAACTGGTATCCCGGTCATATGACGGGGGCGAGGAGAAAAATGCAGGAAGACATCAAGCTCTGTGATGTTATTATAGAACTTGTTGATGCTCGAATCCCATTTAGCAGTAAGAATCCTGATATCGATAACCTCGCTTCGGGTAAGAAGAGAATTATTATAATGAATAAGGCTGATATGGCTGACGCTAGAATAACTAGTCTTTGGGAAGATTACTATACGAATCTAGGCTTTACTGTTCTGAAGATGGATAGCAGAGTGAGGAAAGAGACTCTTAAAGTTACTGATGCCGTAAAGACGGTATGCAAGGATAAAATAGAGCGAGACAGACGTCGTGGTATTATAGCTGCCAGACCTATAAAGGCTATGGTTTGCGGCATACCAAATGTTGGAAAGTCTACATTTATCAATTCATTTGTTGGTAAGGCTACTGCTAAGACTGGCAATAAGCCTGGTGTAACAAGAGGAAATCAGTGGATTAGAATATCTAAGGATGTAAACCTTCTTGATACTCCTGGTATTCTGTGGCCAAAGTTCGAAAGTGAACAGATTGGACTTAGGATTGCCTTCATTGGTTCTATAAATGATAACATTTTGGAACTTAGAGAAGTGACTCTTAAGTTTCTTGATTTTCTTAAAGATAATTATTGCAATATCCTTAAAGATAGGTATATTATAGAAGAGTTGGGTGATTCAGAGAAGTTGCTCTCTGATATTGCTGAATATAAAAAATGTATAAAAAAAGGTGGAGAGATTGATCTTGATAAAGCTTGTAAGCTGATACTTGATGATTTCAGATCTGGTAAGCTGGGTAGGATTTCTCTTGAGACGCCTTCTAACATAGAATAATATTGGGAGATTATATATGTCACTAGATTCAGAGGATAAGCGTTCTGACTTCGCCAAGTGGGCGGAGGAAATGAGCTACGAAGATGAAAAAGAGTTAAAGAAGCAGAAGAAGCTTGAAGAGAAGGAAAGAAAGAAGGCTGAAAAGCTTGCAAAGAAGGGCTCTAAGAGTTCTGATGAAGAGCCTAGCGATAAGCCTGAAGATGAAGAAGAAACATCTGAAGCAGCTGATGAAGATCTTTATGAGGATGAGGAATATAATCCTGACTACAAGAAGGTAAAGAAAAAGAAGAATAAGGATGAAGTTAATATAGTTAAAGAACTTCTTAGCCTTATTATCTATATCGGTATTATCATAATGATCTGCTATTGTATCATTACATTTGTAGGTCAGAGAACTACTGTTCATGGTCATTCTATGGAGACAACACTTCAGGATGGTGATAATCTATGGATTGATAAGCTTACATATCATTTCTCAAATCCTAAGAGATTTGATATCATCGTTTTCCCATATCAGGGACAGGATGTTTATTACATCAAGAGAGTTATAGGTCTTCCTGGTGAGACTGTTCAGATTACACCTGATGGTAGTATTCTTATCAATGGTGAGGTACTGTCAGAAAGTTATGGTCGCGAGGTTATGGTCGATAGCGGTACTGCCAGTGAACCGTTGACACTCGGACCGGATGAGTTCTTTGTTCTCGGAGATAACCGAAATGATAGCCGTGATAGTAGATGGGCCGATGTAGGTAACATTAATAAGAAAGATATTATAGGTAAGGCTGTACTTAGACTTACACCATTTGGTAAGTTTGGTAAGATTGATAAATAGTTATAAAGTTATATAGATAACATGATTGATACACTAAAAGCATCCAGTATTTTGTGGGTGCTTTTATGTTATATAAAGATTATTTTTGGAGGTATTATGGGACAGGAGAAGATAGGAGATATTAAGTCAAAGCTTACGAGCATTAACTCGATGAAGATTATGGAATATAAGGAAAAACTAGAAGCTTTAGGTAGATTCCTTTCTGAGTATTCGTCTGATGAAAGAACCGGGGTTCAGAATCTAATAAAGCGGGCTGAAAAAACGAAGGCGTCTTTAGAGAAAGAACTTCAGCGAGTAGAAGAAATGATGTACTTTGAGAAGAAATACGAAGATGACTATTCGTATATCTGTGGGGTAGACGAGGTTGGCCGTGGTCCTCTTGCGGGTCCTATAGTTACAGCTGCTGTAATTCTACCTAAGGGACTTGTGATTCCTTACTTAAATGATTCTAAACAGGTGCCTGAGAAGAGGCGGGAGGAGCTTTATGATATCATCATAAGTAATGCAGTTGCTTATGCTATAGGTATGAGAACGGCAGAATATATAGATGATAAAGGAATCAGTGATGCTGATATGAGTTCTATGAGAGATAGTGTTATGGGACTTTCTCCTGCACCTGATCTTATACTTGTAGATGCATTTAAGATTCCGGGGATAGATATTAAGCAGGTCGGTATCGTGAAGGGGGATGCAAAGTCCGTTTCTATAGCTGCTGCGAGTATTGTTGCAAAAGTGACGCGTGATAGAATGATGGATGAATACGATGCAAAGTATCCTGAGTATGGATTTAAGAGCAATAAGGGTTATGGCTCTGCGAAGCATCTTGAAGCTATACAGGCGGTTGGTCCGTGTGAGATTCATCGTAGATCATTTATTACAAAATATATCTAGTAGTATCATTTTACTGATTAAAGATATTTCTGATATGGAGGGGTATGGAGAATAAGAGAAAGTTAGGTGCTAAGTGGGAGAAGATAATTGCTGATTATCTTCGAGATGAGGGGTACGTTATTCTGGAAATGAATTACAGGACCAGATATTCTGAAATAGATGTTATCGCACTGGATAATAAGGATCTTGTATTTGTTGAGGTGAAGTATAGGTCTTCTGCAAATGCTGGAGATCCGCTGGAAGCTATAACACCGAAGAAAGTATATAGAATCAGGAATGCTGCTTTATATTATCTAAGTGAGCATGGATATGATATAGATAATACTAATATCAGGTTTGACGCTGTAGGCGTTCTTGGGAATAAGATAAATCACGTAAAGAATGCATTTTGATGACTTCCAAAACCTCCAAGATTATGATACAATACTAGCTTGTGATATTAGTGTTATTTCGCTTGAATTGTTGGGTGATAGTTACACGTGGTTAAGAAATATAGATACGATTAGGAAGAAAGAATGGCTAAGAAAATTGTTGCCATAGTTGGGCGTCCAAATGTTGGAAAATCTACACTCTTTAATATGCTTGCTGGAGAGAAACTTGCGATAGTTAAGGATACTCCAGGCGTTACAAGAGATAGAATATATGCGGATGTTGAGTGGCTGAATCATAGTTTTACAATAGTAGATACAGGCGGTATAGAACCTAAGTCTGAAGATATTATCATGCGTTCCATGAGAGAACAGGCTGAGATAGCTATAGAAACTGCCGATGTTATAATATTTGTCACAGACGTTCGTGATGGCGTTACAGCATCAGATATGCTGGTTGCTGATCTTCTTAGAAGATCTAAGAAACCGATTGTTCTTGCTGTTAACAAGGCGGATAGTTTTGAGAAGTTCGAGAACTATGTATATGAGTTCTATAATCTTGGTATAGGTGATCCTATGCCTATTTCTGCTGCTAATAGACTTGGTATAGGTGATATGCTTGAAAAGGTTGTAGCTGAGTTCCCTGAGGATACAGCTGAGGAAGAACCTGAGGATATTCCTAGGATTGCAGTTATAGGTAAGCCAAATACAGGAAAGTCTTCTCTTATTAACAAGCTCCTTGGTACAGATAGACTCATTGTATCTAATATTGCTGGTACTACCAGAGATGCTATAGATACGAAGATTAAGAGAAATGGTCGTGAGTATATCTTTATAGATACGGCTGGTCTTCGTCGTAAGAGTAAGATTAAGGATGAGATAGAGAGATTTAGTATTATTAGAACTGTTGCAGCTGTTGAACGCTGTGATATTGCAGTTCTTCTTATAGACGCAGAGGAAGGCGTTACAGATCAGGACACAAAGATTGCTGGTATAGCTCATGAGCGTGGCAAGGGTATGATCATAGTTGTTAATAAATGGGATCTTATTGCAAAGGATACCAACACTATGAATAAGATGAAGAAAGAAATTCGTAACAAGCTTGCCTATATGCCATATGCTGAGATGCTTTTTGTATCAGCGCTAACTGGTCAGAGACTTCCAAAACTTTTTGATACTATCGATATGGTTGAACAGTTCAGCTGTATGAGAGTTCAGACAGGTGTGTTAAATGAGATTCTCACCGATGCTGTTGCGGAGAATGAACCACCTAATGATAAGGGTAAGAGACTTAAGCTGTTCTATATGACTCAGGTATCAGTTAAGCCTCCTACATTTGTGCTCTTTGTAAATAGTAAGGAACTGGCACATTTTTCTTATATCAGATATATAGAGAATAAGCTTAGAGAAGCATTTCTCTTCACGGGAACACCTATAAAGATTATACTTCGCGAGAGGAAGGAGAAGTAGGCAGTGGTAGTACTTTATAGAATAATATGTCTTATACTAGGCTATGGATTTGGCCTTCTTCAAACGGGTGTAATATATGGCAAACTGGCTGGAACTAATCTCAAGGAACATGGTAGTGGTAATTCAGGTACTACTAATGCTCTTAGAGTGTTAGGTTTTAAGGCTGGTCTTGTTGTGTTTATAGGAGATTTTTGCAAGTCATTTGTTCCTTGTATGGTTCTTAGATTTATGCTAAGAGGTTCATTTCCAGATACATATTACATATATATGATATATATGGGATTTGGAGCTGTACTAGGTCACATCTTTCCTTTCTACCTCCAGTTTAAGGGCGGAAAGGGTATAGCAACTATCGGTGGATTTGCTGCTAGTATTCTTCATCCGATATTTATAGTTATTATGCTTGTTATCTTCGTAGGTACTATAGCTATATCTAAATATATGTCTGTTGGTTCTATAGTACTTATGATTGGTATAGCTCTTTGCTTTATTCTTCAGGGCGTTATGGGGCTTTCGTGTTTTGATCTGAGTGCTCCATATAGCAGAGGAGCGTTTATTGAAGGAACGATTATGGTTGCTCTTCTTGCTGCACTTGCGATATTTAAGCATAAGGCAAATATTATAAGGCTGATGAATCATGAGGAGAATAAGTTCCGCTTCAAAAAACAAGAGGGTATATAGGAGGTTATTTGTACTATGAAGATTTGTATGCTTGGCGCTGGAAGCTGGGGTATTGCACTTACTAAGCTTCTTGCTTTAAATGGACATGAGATGACAGTCTGGTCTATAGATCCTGAAGAGATTTCTATGCTGAAGGAGTATTCACAGCATAAGACTAAGCTCCCAGGAGTTATACTGCCAGGTACTGTTGAATATACAACTGATATGGAGTTTGCGCTTAGAGATAAGGATATGGTGGTTATGGCTGTTCCTTCTCCCTTTGTAAGAAGTACAGCGAAGTCCGCAAGTCAGTATATTACACAAGATGAAATAATCGTAAATGTTGCTAAGGGTATCGAAGAAGATACTCTTAAGAGACTTTCTGAAGTTATTAATGAAGAGATTCCGCAGGCGAGAGTGGCGGTTCTGTCTGGCCCAAGTCACGCTGAAGAGGTAGGAAAGTGCTTACCTACTACAGTAGTTGTGGGTGCTGCAGATAAGGGTCTAGCTAAGCTTGTTCAGGATACATTTATGTCAGATTTCTTCAGAGTATATACAAGTCCTGATATGGTTGGTATAGAGCTTGGAGGAGCTATCAAAAATGTTATAGCTCTTGCTGCAGGTATAGCTGATGGACTTGGCTGTGGAGATAATACTAAGGCTGCACTTATTACCAGAGGAATACACGAGATGTCTAATCTTGGTGTAGCTATGGGTGGCAAGCCTGAAACGTTTTCAGGACTTTCGGGTACAGGTGATTTGATCGTTACTTGCGCATCACAACACAGTCGTAATAGAAGAGCTGGTTTCCTTATGGGACAGGGTAAGACCTATCAGGAAGCTATGGATGAGGTAAAGATGGTTGTAGAAGGTGTGTATAGTGCTAAGGCTGCGCTTGCTCTTTCTAACAAGTATGATGTAGAGATGCCTATTGTTGAGCATGTTAATAAGGTACTCTTTGACGGGCTGTCAGCAAAAGATGCGCTTCATGACCTCATTACGAGAGACAGAAAGAAGGAGGCTTCGTCGCTCACTTGGAACAACTAAAGCTTGATCTCAAGTTGGATGTGTTTGAAGGCCCCCTTGACCTTCTCTTACATCTTATAGAGAAGAACAAATTTAATATATTTGATATTCCTATCGTTGAAATCACAAAGCAGTATTTAGAGTATCTGGATCAGATGGAAGAAGAGAATATGGACGTAATGAGTGAGTTTCTCGTTATGGCCGCAACACTAATTTCCATTAAAGCAAAGATGCTGCTTCCTAAGGAAGAAACTGAGGAAGAAGAGGAAGAAGATCCTAGAGCTGAACTTGTTAAGAGTCTTCTTGAATACAAAATGTATAAATACGCATCAAGTGAACTTAAGGATATGTCCATAGATGCTGGTAATGCATTTTATAAAGAACCTACTATTCCAAAGGAAGTTAAGCAGGTTAAGGAAGAGATTGATCCAGCAGAGCTTATCGGTGATATGACTATGCAGAAGTTAAATGAAATCTTTAAAACTCTGCTTCGTAGAGAGATAGACCGAGTTGACCCTGTTCGAAGCAAGTTCGGTACTATCACGAGAGATGAGATAAGACTTGAAGATAAGATGGTGGAGATACAGAACGAAATCAGAGGTCTAAAAAGTATTAATTTTAAGACCTTGCTTGGTTCAAAGAGAGGAAAGATTAATCTTATAGTATCATTTCTGGCGATACTCGAGTTGATGAAGTCGGGTGTTCTACTTATCAGACAAGAAGAAATGTTTGGCGATATCTTAATCGATTCCCTGGAATGATCTTGGAGGAATTATGAGTGATAAAGAATCAGATATAAATATAAAGGCATCGATCGAGGCGATTCTTTTTGCAACAGGTACGGCTGTAGAAGCCACTAGATTAATGGCGGCTATTGGTTCGGAGGAAGAACCGGTCAGTAAGAAAGAGTTTAATGCTGCGGTTGATGAACTGATGCAGGAATATGAGGCTGAGGATAGAGGTATCAGACTTATAGAACTTGATGGTAAGTATCAGTTATGTACTAAGAATGATTATTATGATGTTCTTGCTAAGATAGTAAATATGCCGAGAAAGCATAGTCTTACAGATGTTATACTTGAGACTCTTTCTATAGTTGCATATAAGCAGCCTGTTACAAGAGCTGAGATAGAAAAGATAAGAGGTGTATCTAGTAGTCATGCTGTAAATAAGCTGATTGAGTATAATCTTATCTGCGAAGTTGGACGTCTTGATGCTCCAGGACATCCGATTCTTTTTGGAACAACAGATGATTTTCTAAGATGTTTTGGTATATCATCCATGGATGAGTTGCCAGATATTTCACCAGAAAAGATAGAGGATTTTAGAAAACAGGCAGAGGCGGAAGCTGGTATAGAGGTACCTACTTAAATGTTTAAGATATGTATTATTATATGTATAGTTTTAATAATACTATTAGTTCTGGTTATCATAGAGAGCCTTCGTGAGCTTAGAATGGTCAGGACGGTGACTTATGATATAGAGTCAGATAAGGTGATGGAAGATAAAACATTTGTCTTTATTTCTGATTATCATGAGGCGCATCATTTGAATGATAAGATTAAGTCGGCTATCGATGAAGTATCTCCTGATGCTGTTCTTATTGGCGGAGATATGATAAATGGGACTGATCATGATCCTCAAGATATGATAAGAAGTGCTGGAGAGTTGCTTCGTGATATATCAAAGAAGTATCCTGTATATTATGCATTTGGTAATCATGAGATTAAACTTTGGAACCTGAACTACGAAGCTTGGAAGCAATATGAGTCATCCTTCGGTTCAGATATAAATCTTTTGTCAAATAAATCTACCTCGCTTGAGGGGAATATAAAGCTTTATGGACTTGGGGTACCTCCTGAATATTATGGGCGAGGGTTTGGCTTTCCAAGGCTCAGTAAAGATAAGATAAATGAATTAATAGGAGAGGTTGATAAAAACTCATTTTCAATTCTTCTGGGACATGCGCCTGATTTTATAGAGGGATATACAGGCTGGGGAGCTGACTTATCTCTTGCAGGTCATTTCCATGGTGGTATGGTAAGGTTACCGATTGTTGGAGGAGTTATATCACCAAGACTTCTTCTTTTTCCAAAATATGATTATGGGTTATATATACATAATTCAAAGAGAGAAATAGTAACTAATGGATTGGGACAGCATTCGATTAAACTTAGACTAAACAATATTCCTGAAATAGTTCAGATTAATATAAGAAAAACTAAAGGGCGTTAATATAAAATGTGGTCGAATAAAGTATTTAGGTACAGTTTGATAGGGGTGTTAAGTGTATTGATTCTTGCTTACCTTGCTATGGTGCTTGCGTCGGTTGATACATTTTATCCTGGAACTGTAATTAATGGGGTTAATTATGGATTTAAGAGTCCATTATATGTAGATAATGAGTTATACGATTCTCCGTCAAATTATAATTTGCAGGTTAAGTTCAGAGGCAGTACTAAGACGATAAATGGTAGAAGTGTAGGTTTATCGGTTGATTATCTGACAGAGCTTAATGAGATTAAAAAGTCGCAGAATCCATTTTTATGGGTTAAGTGCTTCTGGAATGATGACTATACTCTTACTGATACTTTGACCTTTAATGAAGAAGCCTTAGACAGAATAGTTAGCGGATATCCAGAACTTGATCCTGCCAATATGGTTGATCCTGAGAATCCATCTATTGAGGTGGATGAGGATGGGGTTGCCTATGCCGATGAAGGCGACCTTGGTTCTAGAATAGATGATGTGGAAGCTGTCAAAGAGGCTATAGGTAAAGCAATACGAAATCGTCAGTCTAGCGTTGATATAGATGAAATTGGTCTTTATGCAAGACCTGAATATGAACTTGATAATCCAAAGGTTGTGAGCTGTGTAAATTATTGCAATGAAATCTCTGGACTTAAGATAACTTACAAGTATGGAGATTATGATATAAAGCTTACTCCTCAGCAACTTCTTTCTACTATTAAGATTGGTAAGGATTATTCATATGTAGTTAGTAAAGATAAGGTTCAGAATATGCTGGAGAGTTTCTCTAGACTTCATGACACCTATGGAACAATAAGAACCTTTAAGACTCATAATAGAAGTAAAGTTAATATATCAAATGGTACTTATGGCTGGCAGATTGATATAGAGGCTGAAACAGAGAATCTGTTTAATGATATTATTCATCATACAAATGTAGAACGTACACCTTCATTTTCTTCAGAAGCATTTACCTATGATGAAAATGGAGATGATATAGGTGGTACTTATGCAGAGGTTGATCTTACTAATCAGCATATGTATTACTATAAAAATGGTGTGCAGGTCTTGGATTGTGACGTTGTTACAGGATGTGTAAACTTAAGACGTGGTACTCCTGGTGGAATCTACAGTGTCGCATATAAGCAGACCCCCGCAACTCTTAAGGGGGATGATTATGAGACTAAGGTTACTTATTGGATGCCCTTTAACGGTGGAATCGGATTTCATGATGCTACCTGGAGAGGAAGCTTTGGTGGAAACATATATATCTGGAGTGGCTCTCATGGATGTGTAAATATGCCGTATTATTCTGCTCAAGAGCTTTTTGGTCTGATAGAGGAAGGCGTCCCTGTAATAGTTTACTAGGAGCAATGTATACTTTGATATCAGTCCAAATGTCTGTTGACAACATATCACATAACATTTAAAATAATTTTTGTTATAGAAAGGATGGACTGGAATGAAAACTAAGATATTTTCTTTAATGGTAGATAATTCGGCCGGCGTTCTTAGCCGCGTATCTGGTATGTTCAGTCGCAGAGGCTATAATATAGACAGCCTTTCTGTGGGTGAAACAAATGATCCAAAGATTTCCCGTATGACAGTTGCTGTATCTGGAGATGACAAGATTCTTTCACAGATCAAGAATCAGCTTAACAAGCTCGAAGATGTTAGATCTATAGAAGAGCTTAAGTATGGCGATGCAGTTATTAGAGAGCTTGTTATACTTAAGATTAAGGCTGATGCAAATCAGAGACAGAATATCATCTCTATTGCAAATGTATATAGAGCAAATATAGTAGATGTATCTAAACATTCTATTATGATAGAACTCACAGGTAATAATAATAAGATTGAAGCGTTCAAGGATCTTCTTGACGGATTCGAGATTCAGGAACTTGTTCGTACAGGTGTTACTGGTCTTGTTAGAGGACGTATTGAAGAGAGTGAGTAATATACTCGTATAGCTTTGATAATTATGCATTAAGCATTTAATTATATTTTTTATAAAGGGAGGCATTAATTATGTCAGATTTAAAGATTTTTTATGAGCAGGATTGTAATCTATCACTCCTGGATGGAAAGACTATCGCAATAATTGGTTACGGTAGCCAGGGTCACGCACACGCACTTAACCTTAAGGACTCAGGAGCTCACGTAATCATTGGATTATATGAGGGAAGTAAGTCATGGAAGAGAGCTGAAGAACAGGGCTTTGAAGTTTATACAACTGCTGAGGCTGCTAAGAAGGCTGATATTATCATGATTCTTATTAACGATGAGAAGCAGGCTGCTATGTACAAGAACGACATCGAGCCAAATCTTGAGCCAGGTAACATGCTTATGTTCGCACATGGTTTCAACATTCACTTTGGACAGATCGTTCCTCCAGCAGATGTTGATGTAACTATGATCGCTCCTAAGGCACCTGGTCACACAGTTCGTTCAGAGTATCAGGCTGGTAAGGGTACACCTTGTCTTATCGCTGTATATCAGGATGCTACAGGTCATGCTCAGGATCTTGCGCTTGCTTATGGTGCTGGTATCGGTGGAGCAAGAGCTGGTCTTCTTGAGACAACATTCAGAATTGAGACAGAGACAGACCTCTTCGGTGAGCAGGCAGTTCTTTGTGGTGGTGTTGTTGCTCTTATGCAGGCTGGATTTGAGACTCTTACAGAGGCTGGTTATGATCCAAGAAATGCATACTTCGAGTGTATCCATGAGATGAAGCTTATCGTAGATCTTATCTATCAGAGTGGTTTCTCTGGAATGAGATATTCTATCTCTAATACAGCTGAGTACGGTGATTACATCACAGGTCCTAAGATCATCACAGAGGATACAAAGAAGGCTATGAAGAAGGTTCTTCAGGATATCCAGGATGGTACATTTGCTAAGGACTTCCTTCTTGATATGTCATCAGCTGGTGGACAGGCTCATTTCAAGGCTCTTCGTAAGATTAAGGCTGAGCATCCTGCAGAAGTTGTAGGTAAGGAAATTCGTTCACTTTACAGCTGGTCAAATGAAGATAAGCTTATCAATAACTAATATATAATAACTTATGAATCTATAGAGATGGCTGGCTTCAGTCATCTCTATAAATATATTTATTATAATTTTTTCCAAAGGGGAGGTTACTAAATGATTCAATTAAACAATGTATTTAACAATGAAAACATGAAGCTTGTTGCTAGTGGGGGACAATATTTCATCTATGAGCATCAGAAGGATCTTTCTGTAACACCATGGTCAGCTACAACTGATTACTTCATGCAGCAGATGAATGTAAAGAAGCGTCAGCTTCTTGTTCAGCTTAATAATTCAGCTTGTAAGATGCAGGCAGGAGCTATGCAGTGGGTTGCTGGTAATGTTCAGGCATCTTCAGGTGTTAAGAGTGCAGGTGGTTTCCTTAAGAATGCTATTAAGGGTGCTGTAACAGGCGAGTCTGCAGTTAAGCCAGAGTATACTGGTCAGGGATTTGTAATGCTTGAGCCTACATATAAGTATCTTCTTATCGAGGATGTTGGTGCTTGGGGATCAGGTATGGTTCTTGATGATGGTCTTTTCCTTTGCTGTGACGCTGGTATCCAGGAGCAGCTTAATAGAAGATCAAATGCATCTAGTGCAATTCTTGGTGGAGAAGGAATTTTCAATCTTTGTCTTTCAGGACAGGGTTATGCAGTTCTTGAGAGCCCAGTTCCTAGAGAAGAACTTTTCGAGTTCAATCTTCAGGATGACGTTCTTAAGATTGATGGAAATATGGCTATTGCTTGGTCATCATCTCTTCAGTTTACTGTTGAGACTCTTACAGGTAATGCTATCGGTTCTGCAGCTACAGGTGAGGGACTTGTAAATGTATACCGTGGAACAGGTAAGGTTCTTATGGCTCCTACAACAAGTCAGGCTCCAACTATGAATCCTGTTAATGGACCGGAGACAACAGCTACTTCATCACAGGGTATTGCTGGATCAGTAGTTAGCTCACTGTTCAACGCTTAAATTAGAAAATAATTTTATATTAATATAGAATATTTAAGCTCATCCCGACGTTGGTAAGTTTCTTTGAAGCTTTACTTCGTTCGGGATGACTTTTTTATATCTTTGTGTTAAACTATCACGTATGACACATTTGGAAGCACAATCGTATATTATGCCTTTTATAGAGCAGAAAGTCCCTAAGAATAAGCAAGAGGACTTTGTTCTTCATATGCGAACTTGTGAGAAGTGTCATGAAGAGCTGGAGATATACTATACACTTCTTGTTGGTATGAAACAGCTAGATAATAATGAGATTCTTTCTTCCGATTTTGGTAAGGATCTCGATTCTGATCTTAAAGCACTTCTTAGTGGAGTTAGGCAGCGTAAGGAATTTAAGATGTCGGCATTTTCTATAATTATTTCAGCATTTATTCTCGTGTATATTCTTCTGTATGCCGGATTTTTGAGTGGTATATATGATTATGAACAGAATACCAAGGCGTCTGAACAGAGTGAATATTTTTTCTATGATACATTTCATGAGAGGGAAGTACCTGAAGAACTTGATAGAATAAAGATTAGTGAACAGATAGTTAATGATTCCACATATACAACATATGACCGTATAAGTGGATATAATAAAATGGAATCGGATTATGATAGTGTTATAAGTCTAGGGGAGGAACTTGCAAATGTCGAAACTACTACTGATTGATGGAAATAGCATAATGAATCGCGGGTACTTTGCACTTCCTAAGACTCTTACTGATTCTAAAGGCTTACATACAAATGCGCTTCTTGGATTCCTGAACATATTTTTTAAGATATATTCTGAGGAAGAACCAACTAATATTATAGTTGCATTTGATATGCATGCTCCAACTTTTAGACATGAGATATATAAAGAATATAAGGGAACGCGTAAAGGTATGGATCCGGAACTGAAAGAACAGTTCCCTGTTATTAAAGATATTCTCAAAACTATGAAAATCCTTTATGTAGAAAAGGAAGGATATGAGGCGGATGATATTATAGGAACCTACTCCAGACTTGCTGAAAAAGAAGGTATGCAGGTTAGCATTCTATCTGGAGATAGAGATCTTCTTCAGCTTGCTACTGATTCTATACTTGTTCGTATTCCTAAGACTAAAGCAGGACAGACTACAGTCGAGAATTATCATGCAAAGGATGTCGAAGCTGAGTATGGTGTAACTCCACTTGAGTTTATAGAAATGAAGGGACTCATGGGAGATACTTCCGATAATATCCCTGGTGTATCTGGAATTGGTCCAAAGACCGCTTCGAATATTATCCAGAAATATCACAGCATAGAGGCGGCTCTTGCTGATATAGAAAATGTAAAACCTGATAAGGCTAGAGCGAATCTTGATGCAGAGCGAGATATGGCTATATTCTCAAGAGACCTTGCAACCATAAAGCTTGATTGTGATCTGGATTCTTCTGTAAATGATTCTGCCGTTAGCGTATCAGATATATATAGCTCAGAAGTATACAATATGTTTCTTGAGCTTGGTCTTCGTACACTTCTTAAAAGATTTGATTCTGCTTCAACTGAAGAGATTAAGGTTGATTCAAAGGTGGAGATTAATCCTGTAGATATAGATTATTCAGAACTCATTCAGAAGATTGCTTCATTTGATGGAAATGATTCTGATGCCAGTGAAGAGATTAAGAAAATTATAGGCTTTGGTGCAACACTTTCTCAAGGTTCTCTATATGGCGGCGCCGTATCTGTAGGAGATGACATATATATTGTTAGAGGTAATGAATTAAAGAATCTGAGGAAGGATATACCTTCTGATGTTACAATATCCTTCGTTGGTCTTAAGGAATATATTAATTATTTTGCTCTGGAAGAGGAAGATAATCTCTTCTGTGCGTCGCTAGGTGCGTATCTTTGTGATCCTCTAGTAAATGGCTATAACTATAGCTACATAGCTAGTAGATTCTTAGGTGTGGAACTAGAAGATGAAAAGCTTCTTATGGGTAAAGATGAGATTACTCCATTTTCACTTGATATGGAGAATTACCGCAAGATGATTGGTTATATGGCATATACAGCTAGTCATGCGGTTAACTCTATTATAAAGAGACTAAAGGAACTGGGGGAATATTCTCTATATACCGATATAGAATATCCAGTTATATTTGTGCTTAACTCCATGGAGAATTATGGAGTTAGAGTTGATTCTGATGGTCTTACAGAATATGGAAAAGAGCTGGATGCAAGACTTGAGAAGCTTACTAGGAGTATATATGAGCTGGCTGGTGAAGAGTTTAATATTAATTCGACTAAACAGCTTGGGGTGATTCTCTTTGAGAAGCTTGGCCTTAAGAGTGGTAAGAAAACCAAGAGTGGTTACTCGACTAGCGTGGATGTTCTCGGTAAGCTTGTGGATGAACATGAGATTATACCAAAGATACTTGAATATAGATCCATATCTAAGCTTCGCTCAACCTATGTTGAAGGACTTCTAGAGTCTATTAGATCGGATGGTCGTATTCATAGTAAGTTTAACCAGATGGTTACTGCTACAGGAAGACTTAGTTCTACAGAACCTAACCTTCAGAATATTCCAACAAGAACTGCTGAAGGTCGAGAGATAAGAAAGTCTTTTGTTCCTGAAGAGGGATATACGTTTGTAGATGCGGACTATTCACAGATTGAACTTCGAGTAATGGCATCTATATCAGAAGATGAATCTCTTATAGAGGCATTTAATTCTTCAAAGGATATTCATGCTATAACTGCATCTCAGGTCTTTGGTGTACCTCTTGAGGAGGTTGATCCTACATTACGTAGAAGAGCAAAGGCAGTTAACTTTGGTATCATATACGGAATTAGTTCATTTGGTCTTGGAGAGGATCTTGGTATCTCTCGAAAGGAAGCTAAGGAATATATCGAGAAGTACTTTGCTACATATGTAAAGGTTAAGGAGTATCTTGATTCCTGCGTTAGTGGTGCTAAGGAGACGGGTGTTGTTAGAACTCTTTATGGCAGACTTCGTCCTATTCCTGAACTAAGTAGCTCTAACTTCATGCAGCGTTCTTTTGGTGAGAGAGTGGCTATGAATTCTCCTATACAGGGTACTGCTGCGGATATTATAAAGATTGCTATGATTAAGGTGTGGCATGAACTTAAGAAGAGAGGTCTTAAGTCAAGACTCATACTTCAGATTCATGATGAACTACTGATTGAAACGGCTCCTGGTGAGGAAGAAGAGGTTAAGGAACTTCTTCGCGATAATATGGAGAATGCGGCAGAGCTTGCTGTGCCTTTATATGTTGATGTGCATACAGGTGCATCCCTTTACGACGCAAAGTGATTATATAATGTGACTGGTGAATATATGATAGTTATTGGTTTGACAGGTGGGATTGGTTCCGGAAAGTCTTATGTTTTAAATTGGTTTAATGAGTTTGCTTATATTCCAACATTTGAAGCAGATAAAGTGGCAAAGGATCTTATGATGCCTCCTCATAGTATCTATAAAGATGTTGTTAAAGAATTTGGCGATAGTATTCTTTCTTCTAATGAGACTATTGATGATGGGGACGAGACTTATCCACTTATTGATAGAGAGGCTCTTAGACGTATAGTTATGAATGATGAAGAGGCTCTTGCTAGACTGAATTCTATCGTTCACCCTGGCGTTAAGAAGTTTTTTAAGGATTATATTGCTAGTGATGCTAGTGAGATAGTGATTATAGAATCGGCAATTCTTCTCCAGGATGGATATGATGAAATATGTGATGAAATCTGGTACGTGCGGGCAAATGCTGATATAAGATGTGAGAGGATTATGAAATCCAGAGGTTATTCTTACGAAAAAGCTCAGAGCTTTATGAAGAATCAACCAGCAGATGAATATTATCTTGAACATGCTGATATAGTTATAGATAACAGCGATAACGAGAACCCAGATAGTCTTAGTAATCAGCTAAAAACTGTGCTTGGAAACTTTCTTAGTAAGTATGGATTTAGAGGCTAAATTTCCTTTAAATTTTTGCACTTTTGTGATATTATAAAGATGTAAAAAACTTAAGGGGTAAAGCTGTGTCAGAAGAATATAAATTCTCATATTTTAATAGCTTTAGAATGTTTAACAGAATGGTTTATGGTGTACTTATCGTGGCCACTCTGATTTTGTGGGCTTCTGGTCTTACACAGGGGTACGCACAGTATGTTTATTTCTTTTTTGCTTTCTTAGTTATGATTATCGGAGACGAGATAGTCTTTAGAAAGAATCGCACTAAACTTCCCAAACTTTTATTAGAGATAAGATTTTTTGCATATCCAGTTCTCCTTAGCATTGGATGTTCTATTCGAAAGCTTGCTCCATACTACTTTGCAGCAATGCTTCTTTTGATATTCTTCTTTATTCTTCAGAATAGTGTATTTTGTGATATATTTAATACATATACGAATAATATAAAATGTGCCATTCTAGGTATAGTTACTGGACTTCTGATGTTTATAGTACAGTTTAGAAGTAGTGTGAATGGTGTATGGTTCCTTATTCCTGTTATAGTTATATTGGTATATGTTGGACTTATATTCTTTGTATACTATGTAGTTTATAGAATAGTTATGCATCTTGATGAGAGATATACTAAGCTATATTTCAAGAATGCCGATATGATATCTGAGAATAAGAAACTTCTCAAGTTCCAGGAAAGAGTTGAGAAGGTTAATAATGAGATTAATTATCAGAAGATTAATCTTACTAAGGCAAATGATGATCTTGCCAAGATTAACGAAGAGACTAGATCTCTTATCGAAGTAATGAAGTATTTCACAGCTAGTTTCAATGTTGAGAATAATGCTCATTACATGCTTGAAAATGTTGTAAACATCAAAGAGACAGGGGCAGCAGCTCTCTATCTTGATAAGGATGTATATATGAATGAGGAACCTTATCTTGAGATTATTTCAGAGAACTCTGTAGCTGGAACTCTTCTTAAACAAGATATAGAAAGTATCTATGATACAGTTAAGAAGAGAAAGTCGATGACTCCGCTTGTTCTTTGTGAGAATTATGACTTTAAGTACCCATATCTTACTGGAACTAATCTTTGTAATGCGGTTGTCTTTCCTGCATACGAGAATGAAAATGTATATGGTGTTATGGTTATAACATCCAGCAAGTATGATTTCTTTGAAAATGGATACGCATTTTATGAGTCTTCTATAATGGACTTTACGTCAGCGCTTATATCTGATCGACTCTATCTTCAGACAGAAGATATGGCGAAGAAGGATGGACTTACTAAGATATATAATCGTATCTACTTCAATCAGTTCTATCCTGAACTGCTTGAAGAGATTTCTGCATCTGGAGATGTAATTACCGTTGTAATGCTTGATATAGATCATTTCAAGAAGGTAAATGATACATATGGACATCTAGCAGGTGATGAGGTTATAAAAGCTGTTGCAAAGGTTGATAATGACTTTGCAAAGAAGTATAATGGAACAGCTGTAAGATATGGTGGTGAAGAGTTCCTTCTTATACTTCGAGGAAAAGGTGTAGAAGAGACTCATGCTATCCTTAAGGAAATGCATCAGGTTATCAAGTCAAATGTAGTTGAGTATGAAGACTATAAGATTCAGGTTAATTCTAGTATAGGACTTGCTTGTTATCCTGAAACTTGTGATGATATACATGAAGTTCTTGATAGATCTGATAAGGCTATGTATTACAGTAAGGAACATGGTCGAGGCAGGATAACTATTGATGGCCGAGAAGGCGAGTAGTTAATTGATATTTTTAATAGATTGATTTATTATATATTAGGTGTCAATTTATTGACGCCTAATATATTTGTCATTTTTAGGCTAAGATACTAAAAGTATTTATAAAATATGATAATTCATTTTTAAAGGAGATATACGCAAATGAAGATTCTAGTTATTAATGCAGGTTCAACATCACTTAAGTATCAGCTTATTGATTCTGATACTGAAGCGGTGCTCGCAAAAGGACTTTGTGAGAGAATAGGAGCAGGTGGTCATCTTAAGTATGACAGCTCAAAGACAGGTGAGAAGAAGGAGAAGGATATCGATATGCCAGATCATGGTGTAGCTCTTAAGGCTGTTATCGATGTTCTTATCAGCCCGGAAGATGGTGCTGTTGCATCCCTTGATGAGATAGATGCTGTAGGACATAGAGTAGTTCACGGTGGTGAGTACTTCGATAAGACAGTTCTTGTTACTGATGAAGTTATAGCAAAGATAGAAGAAATATCTGATCTTGCTCCACTTCATAACCCAGCTAACCTTCTTGGTATTCGTGCATGCCAGAAGCTTATGCCAACTACACCACAGTGCGTTACATTTGATACTGCTTTCCATCAGACTATGCCAGAGAAAGCATTCCTTTATGGTATTCCATATTCATATTATGAAAACTATAAGATCAGACGTTATGGCTTCCATGGTACAAGCCATAGTTATGTATCAAAGAAGGCTCTTACTCACCTTGATAAGCCAGTTGAGGATACAAAGGTTATAGTTTGTCATCTTGGCGGTGGTGCAAGTATCACAGCTGTTAAGGGTGGTAAGTCAGTAGATACTTCTATGGGTCTTACTCCACTTGAAGGACTTGTTATGGGTACAAGAAGTGGTTCTATAGATCCTGCTGTTGTTCAGTTTATAGCTGATAAGGAAAACCTTTCAGTTGATGAGGTTCTTACTATACTTAATAAGAAGTCAGGTCTTCTTGGCCTTTCAGGAAAGTCAAGTGACTGTAGAGATATAGATGCTGGTAGAGATGCTGGCGATAAGAGATGCGAGATTGCATTCCAGGCATTTGTATATAGCGCAGTTAAGCTTGTTGGTGCTTATGCAGCAGCTATGAATGGTGTTGATCTTATAGCATTTACAGCTGGTATCGGTGAAAATGATTCTAAGATCAGAGAGTCTATACTTGATTATTTCGATTACTTAGGTGTTAAGTATGATAAGGCTCTTAATGATTCAACTCATGGTGATGAAGTTGAGATTCAGACAGCTGATTCAAAGGTTAAGGTTGTTGTTATACCTACTAATGAAGAGCTTACAATTGCTAGAGAAACACTTGATATTGTGAAATAAGAAAAAAGTTTCGCAAGTTATTGAAAAATTATGTTGACAAGATAAGAATTAATCAGTATAATTTGTCGAGTGTGGTTAAAAACCTAGTGAAAACCAAGTTTCGTTTGAAGGAGGTGTATTCGGTATGTCAATATGTCCTAAGAATAAGATATCAAAGGCTAGACGTGATAAGAGAAGAGCAAACTGGAAGATGACTGCTCCAAATCTTGTTAAGTGTCCAAAGTGCGGCGAACTTATGATGCCTCATAGAGTATGCAAGAGCTGTGGTTCATATGGCCAGAAGGAGATTATCGCTGTAGATTAATTTCCATAAGCATACAGTCTTATAATGAATTATGAAAGCAGACTAGAAATAGTCTGCTTTTCTTTTTGTTTCAGACCTTGCTGCACCCCTTAAAACCACTTGCAATAAGAGGGGATTTAGTCTAGAATGTATTAGTTGTCGTACCTAAACTTATGGGAGGATATATCTATGAGCGATAAGATAAATATAGTTATAGATACCATTGGTGGAGATAATGGCGCTTATGTATGTGTAAAGGGCGCCCTACAGGGGATAAAGAATCACAAGGATGTAAAGATATTTCTGACAGGTCATAAGTCAGAGATTGATCTTATACTAGGCGAATGTGAATATAATAAAGATCAGATAGAGGTTATAGATTGCTCAGAGGAAGTTAGTCTAAATGAGCCACCTGTTCAGGCTGTTAGAGAGAAGAAGGATTCTTCATTGGTTGTTGGTCTTACACTTCTTAAGAAGGGTGAGGCTGATGCATTTATCTCGGCTGGTAGTACAGGAGCTATACTTGCTGGAGGACAGTTTGTTGTAGGTCGTGCAAAGGGGGTTAAGAGAACACCTCTTGCTCATTTGCTTCCTACTTCTGGTGAACCTTCACTTCTTCTTGATTGTGGTGCGAATGTTGATGTAAAACCTGAAGTTCTGGTTCAGTTTGCAGAAATGGGTTCTATATATATGAAGGAAGTCTGCGGAGTTAAGAATCCTCGAGTTGCCGTAGCAAATGTTGGTCTTGAGGAAGAAAAGGGTAACTCACTTGTTAAAGCTGCATATTCACAGCTTAAGACCAATAAGAGAGTTAACTTTATTGGTTCTATAGAAGCTAGAGCTATTCCTTATGGAAAAGCTGATGTTATCGTCGCAGATGGATTTGTTGGAAATGTTATTATCAAGCTTTATGAAGGCTTATCTAAGATGATCCTTCGTGAACTTAAGAGTGCTTTTCTGGCTTCATTTTCAAGTAAGCTTGGAGCTATGCTTATTAAGAAGAGTATGAAGAAGACGCTTCGTAAGTTTGATGCTTCAGATAAGGGTGGTGCACCGCTTCTTGGTCTTAAGGGTCTTGTAGTAAAGATTCATGGTAATTCTAAGGAGGGGGAAGTTATATCAGCTATTGATCAGTGTGTATCATTTGTTAAAAATGATGTAAGTGGTAAGATTATAAAAGGATTTGAGAATAGTGAAGAATGATTATACAGCCTTTGAAGAGGTGCTTGGATATCATTTTAAGGACAGAACTCATTTGGATACAGCATTTACACATAAGTCTTATGCTAACGAACATGGCGGAGATGAAGTATCCTATGAGAGATATGAGTTCCTTGGCGATGCTATACTTCAGTTTGTTGCCAGTAAGGAACTTTTCCTTAAATATCCTGAGAAATCTGAAGGCGAGTTAACAAAACTTAGAGCAAGTCTTGTATGTGAATATACATTATCGCAGATAACCAGAGACTATGGATTTGGAGAATATCTATATCTTAGTCATGGTGAGGAGCTTACTGGCGGAAAGAATAGAACTTCGATTCTGTGCGATCTTTTTGAGTCAGTTCTTGGCGCGATATATCTTGATGGTGGTATTGAAGAAGCTGAGAAGTATATTGATAAGTTCCTCTTCACAGACATAGAGCATCGTTCTACATTTTACGATGCTAAGTCTATACTTCAAGAGTATGCGCAGAGTAAAGGTTCTAAGGTTGAATATATTCTTGTGTCAGCCACAGGACCAGAGCATAACAAGCTCTATGAATATGTTGCCACAATAGACGGCAAGCAGTATGAGGTTGGAGTTGGTCATACAAAGAAAATGGCTGAGCAGGTTGCTGCTCATAAAACCATCCTTACACTGAAGAATAAAGATTAACAGGATGATATCATGTATCTAAAAAGTATAGAAGTAAATGGTTTTAAATCATTTGCTAATAAGATTGATTTTCGATTTGAACAGGGAATAACGGGTATTGTTGGACCAAATGGTTCTGGTAAGAGTAATGTAGCTGATGCGGTTCGTTGGGTTCTTGGTGAGCAGAGTGCTTCGAAGCTCCGTGGATCTAAGATGGAGGATGTTATCTTTGCTGGTACAGAGCAGAGAAAGCCTCAGGCTGCAGCTTATGTAGCTATAACTCTTGATAATTCAGACCATAGTCTTCCAATTGATTATAATGAAGTAACGGTTGCACGTAGAGTATATCGTTCGGGTGAAAGTGAATATCTTATAAATGGTAATGTTTCACGTCTTAAGGATGTGTCTGCTCTATTCTTTGATACTGGTATCGGTAAAGAAGGATATTCTATTATAGGACAGGGTCAGATAGAGAGAATACTGTCAGATAAGCCTGATGATAGACGTGCTCTTTTTGATGAAGCTGCCGGTATCGTTAAGTATAAGAAGAATAAACAGTTTACTGAGAAGCAACTGGATCAGGAACATCAGAACCTGAACCGTGTTAATGATATCTTATCAGGACTTGAGGAGAGAGTTGAACCTCTTCGTCAGCAGTCTGAAAAAGCTAAGATATATCTTGAATTAAAGGATAGACAGAAGGTTCTGGATATTAACTCATTTCTTATCGAAGTTGATAAGATTAGAGAGAAGCTTGATGAGAACAAGAAGAATCTTGATATAACAGAGGCAGATACAGAAAGACTTAGAGAAGAGTTTGACTATACTAAGACTGAGTATGAGAGACTTGAAGAGACTCTTGAACAGCTTACTGCAAAGATAGATTCCTGTCAGCAGATTATAAATGAGAAGAAACTCGAAAATGAGCACGCTGACGGTGAGATTCGAGTTGTTAATGAGCGTATATCTTCCGAAGGTGTTATTACTGCGGAAATTAATACACAGATTGAGAGAGTTCGTTCTAAGATAGAGGATCTGGAGAACGAGAAGTCTCTGCTGTCTGATAGAAAGAAGACTGCTGAAGATGAGTTTAAGGCTGAGACTCAGAATGTAGAAACTCTTAAAGCAGCAGTTGCTAAGGCTGAAGAGGAAGAGGCGGCAGTTGCGGCAAAGATTAATACAGCTAAGTCTGATATCCTCGAGTTTATAAATGCAGGTGGTAATCTTAAGGAAAAGATTGCGAGATACGATACTATGCTTGAAAATATCGGTCTTAGAAAGACTGAACTTAAGTCAAAGTATCTTTCTGAAACCAGTGAGAAGTCACAGGCTCAGGCGGAGAAGGCTACTCTCGAAGAGGAACTCAGTACTGTAAATGAATCTCTTGAGAAGGATAGAGCAAAGCTTGCTAAGACTGAGTCTGATCTTAGATCTGTATCTGATAGAGCTACAACTGTTAAGTCGGAAATGCAGAAATACAACCAGACTGTTATTAGTCTGCAATCTAGATATGAGAGTCTTAGAAATCTTACTGAAAGATATGAAGGTTACGGCCAGAGTATCAAGAAGGTAATGGAGAGAAAAGCTAAGAACTCTAAGGTTATTGGTGTTGTTGCTGACATCATCTCTGCTCCACAGGAGTATGAGACTGCTATAGAGACTGCTCTTGGAGCCAGCATACAGAATATTGTTACTGAAGATGAGCATACTGCTAAAGAAATGATAGCTTATCTTCGAGAGAATAAACTGGGACGAGCTACATTTCTCCCTATCACTAGTGTTGTTAAGAGAGGAAATGTCAGTCCTGATGCACTGAGTGAGCACGGTGTTATTGGTGTTGCTTCTCAGCTTGTTAAGACAGATAAGAAGTATCAGAACATTATCGATAGTCTTCTTGGCAGAAGCATAGTCGTAGATAATATCGATAATGCTATCAAGATATCAAAGAAGTATAATCAGTCACTTCGTCTTGTTACTCCTACGGGTGAACTTATTAACCCTGGTGGTGCTATGACGGGTGGTGCTTTCAGAAACTCAAGTAATCTTCTTGGTCGTAAGAGAGAGCTTGAGGATATACAGCAGCAGATTGGGGAGACTAACAATAAGCTTCGTAAATCAAGAGAAGAGGATGCAAATCTCACTATGAGACGTGAGACTCTTCGTGAGGAACGTACGAATCTTATGAACAGAATACAGAAACTTTCTATTGATCAGAACTCTGTATCTATCGGTCTTTCAAATGTAAATGAAAAGCTTGCGGCTATAGAACAGGCATTTGCAAGTATTAAGAAAGAGAATACTGAGCTTGATTCTCAGATTGAGACAATCGATTCTAATAAGAAGGAGCTCTTTGATACTGGTAAGCAGCATGAGAACTCTATATCGGAACGTGAGTCTGCTATAGCAAAGCTTGAGATTGAGCTTTCACAGAAGAATGATCTGAAGCATGCTGAGGAAGATAAGCTTTCTCAGGCTACACTTTCTCTTGAAGGTGATAAGAGTAGACTTAATCACTTGGTTGAGGATATTAATAGATATCAGTCAGAGATTAATCAGTATCTTGAGGATATTAGTTCCTTTGAGGAAAGACTTGAGAATAATTCCGATAATGTTAAGAATCTCGAGAGAGAGTTAAAGCATCTTGAGGTTTCTAAGCAGAAGAATAATGAACTTATTGCTTCTGAAGCTGAGAAGCTTACTGGTTTTATACAGGAAAAAGATGATATCAACAAGAATCATAAGGATTTCTTTACAAAGCGTGAGAAGTTATCTGCTGATATCAATGGACTGGAAAAGGCTGCTTACTCTCTGAAACTGAATATTGAAAAGCTGGAAGAAGAGAAAGATAAGGCTTCTAACTATATGTGGGAAGAGTATGAGCTTACATATAGTTCTGCAGAACAACTTAAGACAGAGGATTATGAAGATCCTGTAGCTCTTAAGAAGGAAATGAATGAGGTAAAGCAGAAGATTAAGAGCCTTGGTGATGTAAATGTAAATGCTATCGAAGAATATAAAGAAGTAGCTGAAAGATATGAGTTCCTTAAGGAACAGCATGACGATATTATAGAAGCTGAGAATAATCTTCGTAGTATAATTGCGGATCTTGATAAGGCTATGAAGGAGACATTTGCCGAGAAGTTCAAGGATATTCAGGTTATGTTTAACAAGGTATTCAAAGAACTGTTCGGTGGTGGTAAGGCAAGCCTTATGCTTGTAGATGAAGAAGATATACTTGAGACTGGTATTATTATAAATGCTCAGCCACCTGGCAAGAAGCTTCAGAATATGATGCAGCTCTCCGGTGGTGAGAAGTCACTTACAGCTATATCACTTCTTTTCGCTATTCAGAGTCTGAAGCCATCTCCATTCTGTCTTCTCGACGAGATTGAGGCTGCGCTTGATGATTCTAACGTATCGAGATTCGCGAGGTATCTTGATAAGCTTACAAATCATACACAGTTTATCGTTATTACTCACAGAAAGGGTACTATGGAGCAGGCTAACCGTCTCTACGGTATCACTATGCAGGAGAAGGGTGTATCTACTCTTGTATCTGTTGACCTTATAGAAGATAAACTTGATGATTAATTATATATAAAGGAAAAAAGTATGGGATTCTTTCAAAGATTAAAAGAAGGTCTGATGAAGACCAGTAATAGTATATCAAATGTCTTTAAGCAGACTACAGAAATCGATGATGATTTCTATGACGAGCTTGAAGAAACTCTCATCTCTGCTGATATGGGATTCGAGACTACAGAGAAAGTTATAGATGACCTTAGAGAGAAGGTTGAAGAACTTGGAATAAAGGATGCATCTGAATGTAAGGAGCTTGTTATGAAGTCCCTTAGAGATCAGATGAATGTTCCGGATAATGCTTACTGCTTTGAAGATGCTAAGACAGTAATGCTCATTATCGGTGTAAATGGTGTAGGTAAGACTACATCTATTGGTAAGCTTGCTGCTCAGTATAAGAATCAGGGACGTACAGTTCTTCTTGCTGCAGCAGATACATTTAGAGCTGGAGCTATTGATCAGCTACGTACATGGGCAGAAAGATCAGGCGTTGATCTGATTGCTCATGGTGAAGGTGCTGATCCTTCTGCAGTTGTTCATGATGCTGTTCAGGCTGCTAGAGCACGTAAGACTAACATTACACTTATAGATACAGCTGGTCGTCTTCATAACAAGAAGAATCTTATGGATGAGCTTGCTAAGATGCGCCGTGTTATATCAAAGGAGTATCCAGAGTGCTACGTTGAGACTCTTATAGTTCTCGATGGTTCAACAGGACAGAATGCGTTAGAACAGGCAAGACAGTTCTCTACTGTAACTGAGATAAATGGTATCATTCTCACTAAGCTTGATGGTACAGCTAAGGGTGGTATAGCAGTAGCTATTCAGTCAGAGCTTAATGTACCTGTTAAATATATTGGTGTTGGTGAGAAGATTGATGATCTTCAGAAGTTTGATCCTGATGAATACATCAATGCTCTTTTCTCAGACTTTGATCTTAAGTCTGATGAAGAGATATTAGCTGATGAGTATACAAATAAAGATGAGTAAATAATAACCTAATAAGAGGTGATAGATAAAATGATAACAAGAGAGAAATGTGAAGAAGCGTACGAGATTGTTTCAAAGGTGGCCCGTAATACAGGGCTTGTAGAAAGTGAGTATTTCAGTAATCTTACAGGCAATAAGGTTTATCTTAAACCTGAGAATATGCAGCTTACTGGAGCTTACAAGATAAGAGGTGCTTATTATAAGATAAGCCAGCTATCTGAAGAAGATAGAGAGAAGGGACTGGTTACAGCATCTGCTGGTAATCATGCCCAGGGTGTTGCTTATGCTGCGAAGGCTTATGGAGTTAAGGCAACTATTGTAATGCCAACAACAACACCACTTATTAAGGTGAATCGTACAAAGAGTTACGGTGCAGAGGTTATCCTGTATGGAGATGTATATGATGAGTCATGTCAATACGCTCTTAAACTTGCTGAAGAGCAGGGTTCAACATTTGTACATCCTTTTGATGATCTTGAAGTTGCAACTGGCCAGAGTACTGTTGCTATGGAGATTCTCAAGGAACAGCCATTTGTTGATATTATATTAGTTCCAATTGGTGGTGGTGGACTTGCAACTGGTGTTGCTACACTTGCAAAGATGCTTAATCCAGCTATAAAGGTTATCGGTGTAGAGCCTGCTGGCGCTGCATGTATGAAGGCTTCACTTGAGAAGGGTGAGGTTACAACGCTCGAAGGTGTAAATACTATCGCAGATGGTACTGCAGTTAAGACACCTGGTGAGAAGATATTCCCATATATCCAGGAGAATATTGATGAGATAATAACTGTCGAGGATAGTGAGCTTATAGTTACATTCCTTGATATGATAGAGAATCACAAGATGATTGCTGAAAACTCAGGACTTCTTACAGTTGCTGCTCTAAAGCATCTTAAGCCAGAAGGTAAGAAGGTTGCTGCAATTATCTCAGGTGGTAACATGGATGTTATCACACTTTCATCTGTTGTTCAGAATGGACTTATAGCTAGAAGTCGTATATTTACAGTATCTGTACTTCTTCCTGATAAGCCGGGTGAGCTTGTTAAGGTATCACAGCTTATAGCTGAACTTCAGGGTAATGTTATCGAGCTTGAACATAATCAGTTCGTTTCACTTAATAGAAATGCAGCTGTTGAGCTCAAGATTACTATGGAAGCATTTGGTCCTGAACATAAAGAGAAGATTATGAAAACTCTTGCTGAGAAGGGATATAGACCAAAGGACAAGAGTCCAAAGGCGGTGCTGTAAATGAAGCTAATGACACTTGCAAGTGGAAGTAGCGGTAACTGTTCTTATATTGGAACAGACAGAACTTCGCTGCTTTTGGATGTAGGTATCAGTCTTAAGAATATAGAGTTTGGTCTTAAGGAATCAGGTATATCGCCTCATGATATGGACGGTATACTGATAACCCATGAACATTCAGATCACATCAAATGTCTAGGAATTATATCTAGAAAGTATAATATTCCTATATATGCTACAGCAGGAACTATAGCAGCTATCAAGAATATCAAGTCACTCGGTGAGTTTGATCATAGTCTGCTTATTCCTATAGAGCGTAAGACAACATTTGACATAGGAGATATAACGGTGGATGTTCATCCAATATCTCATGATGCTGCAGATCCTGTATGCTACTCATTTAAAAATGGTAACAGCAAGATGTCTGTTGCAACGGATCTTGGTGTATATACTGATGAGCTAGTTGATTTTCTGTCCGATAGTGATGCGATGATCATCGAGGCAAATCATGATATCAGAATGCTGGAGGTTGGGCCTTATCCATACCAACTTAAACAGAGAATACTTGGAAATAAGGGGCATCTCTGTAATGAAGCATCTGGCCAACTGATCAAAAGGCTCTTAAATGATCATATAAGAGGTGTCTATCTTGGCCATTTGTCAGATAAGAATAATTATCCTGAACTTGCTTTTGAATCCGTAAGGCAGGAACTTGAGGGGAATCCTTTCTCCAATGATGTACGTGACTTCGGTCTTGAGGTAGCTCCACGTTACACTGCAAGTCGAATCATCGAAGCATAAAAATGAGTCAGCATTTACGTCCGACGTAAAAAGTGACTCATTTTATATAAATCAAATTTTGAGGTATAAATCTATGAATAAAACTATTATCACTGTAGTAGGCAAGGATGCCGTAGGAATTATTGCTAAGGTATGTAATTATCTTGCCAGTAACAACATCAATATCAATGATATAACTCAGACAACTATGCAGGGTTACTTCAATATGATGATGCTTGTAGATACATCTAATTCTATGAAGGAACATACAGAGTTATCTGATGAACTTGCTAGTCTTGGTGATGAAATCGGTGTTCAGATAAAGGCTCAGAAGGAAGAAATCTTCCAGATGATGCACCGTATATAATATAATAAAAAAAGAGGTTTGAGTATGATTTCATTAGATGAGGTAATAGAGACTAATCAGATGGTACAGCAGATGAACTTTGATGTTCGTACCATTACTATGGGTATTTCTCTTCTTGACTGTGTTGGTGTTGATGTTGAGGATACTTGTAATAAGATATATGAGAAGATCACAACTAAGGCAAAGGATCTTGTTAAGGTTGGTGAGGAGATTACATCGATGTATGGAATCCCTATCGTTAACAAGAGAGTATCTGTTACTCCTATAGCGCTAGTTGGTAGTTCTGTATGTAAAACTACAGATGATTTTGTTGAGATAGCTAAGACTCTTGATAAGGCTGCTCATACTGTTGGAGTTAATTTCCTTGGTGGTTATTCTGCTCTTGTGTCTAAGGGCATGACTCCTGCTGATAAGCTTCTTATAGAGTCTATTCCAAAGGCTCTTGCTGAGACTGAGCTTGTATGTTCTTCGGTTAACTGTGGTTCTACTAAGACTGGTATCGATATGGATGCTGTTCGTCTTATAGGTCAGAAGATTAAGGAGACTGCTGAGCTTACAAAGGATAGAGATAGCTTCGGTACAGCTAAGTTCGTTGTATTCTGTAATGCACCTGATGATAACCCATTTATGGCTGGTGCTTTCCATGGTGTTACAGAAGCTGACACTATAATAAATGTTGGTGTATCTGGTCCTGGTGTTGTTAAGACAGCTCTTGAGCAGGTTCGCGGTGAGAGTTTTGAGGTTCTTTGTGAGACTATAAAGAAGACTGCATTTAAGATTACCAGAGTTGGCCAGCTTGTTGCTAAGGCTGCTTCTGAGAGACTTGGTGTTCCATTTGGAATCGTAGATCTGTCCCTTGCTCCAACTCCAGCTGTTGGTGATTCTGTAGCTGATATCTTATGTGAAATGGGTCTTGAGTACGCTGGTGCTCCTGGAACTACTGCAGCACTTGCACTTCTTAATGATCAGGTTAAGAAGGGCGGTATCATGGCTTCTTCGTATGTTGGAGGACTGTCTGGTGCATTTATTCCTGTATCTGAGGATCAGGGTATGATAAATGCGGTTGATAAGGGTGCACTTACTATAGAGAAACTTGAGGCTATGACTTGTGTATGTTCAGTTGGTCTTGATATGATAGCTGTTCCTGGTGATACTTCTGCAGCAACACTGTCTGGTATTATAGCTGATGAGATGGCTATCGGTATGATCAATCAGAAGACAACTGCCGTACGTATTATGCCAATAGTTGGTAAGAAGATTGGTGATAGAGCGGTATTTGGAGGTCTTCTTGGAGAGGCTCCTGTTATGCCAGTTAATAACTACAGCTGTGAAGACTTTATAAATCGTAAGGGTCGCATACCTGCACCTGTACATTCATTTAAGAATTAACAAGAAATGGAAGCAAAGTATATATTAACTGAATTAAATAATAAGAAGATAGGTTTCTTACTTGAAGATGGGAAGTTAGTAAGAACCTATCTTCTTTCTAGTGAGAGCTTAGTTGGAAATATATATACTGCTAAGGTTATGAATATAGTCCCTTCTATCAGCGCTGCATTTCTTGATGCTGGAACAGGAGATACATTTTACTATTCCCTTGCTGATAATGAAGGAAAGAATATCTTTACAAAGCATGGTAATTCCGAGAAGGTGTGCATCGGTGATGAACTTCTTGTTCAGGTTTCGATGGATCCCATTAAGACCAAGAAGGGAGCTGCAACAAGTTTACTTGAGTTAAAAGGAAGATATTCTATACTTAAAAGATCTGGAAATGTAGGATTTTCCAAAAAGTTTTTAAATGAGGATAGAAAGAAAATCCTTCGCGAGCGAGTAAAGAATGTTATAGAATCTGAACTCGGTCAGTATTCTGGCATAGGAGCTCTTGTTCGTACTGCAGCGAGCGACGTCCCGGATGAACTGATTCTTGCTGAAGTAAGAGAGCTTGCTATAGAAATGAATAGCATCCTAAATGCTGCTGAATGGAGTGCTGTAAAGAACAGACTTTACACACCACCTATAGAATATATAGAAGAACTAAGGGATATTATAGCTAAGAATAAATATGAAAGCTTCAAAGTTATAACTGATCTTGAAGATGAGTATGACCTTATGTTTGGAAAGATAACCAGCGAGTATCTTGAAATGTATACTGACGATATGGTTAGTCTTTCTAAGGTTTATAATATCGAAGATAAGTTGAAGAAGGGTTTTAACAGAACTATACATCTTAAGTCTGGAGGAAGCATTATAGTTGAACCAACTGAGGCGCTTACTGTAGTAGATGTTAATTCTGGTAAGGCTATTCACGGTAAGGATGTTCAGAAGTCATTTCTTAAGATTAATAAAGAGGCTTCAAAAGAAATTGCAAGGATTCTAAGACTTAGAAATCTATCTGGTATTATCATTATAGATTTTATAAGTATGAAAGATGCTGATGATATAAGAGAACTAGTTGGTTATCTGAAGGGAGAGCTTTCACGTGATGAAAAGAGGGTGACATATATAGATATGACTCCTCTAGGATTAGTTGAACTTACGCGTGTTAAAGGTGAGAAGCCACTGACTCTGTCAGATTTTTCATAAAGAAAGTGATGTAATCTATGTCCTTATGTTGTAAAATAGGGATGTCTATATTATATGAATTATTTATATGATATATGATCTAGAGGGTGAAAGGAGAAATAAATGGAGACATTAGAGCTAATTAAGAACAGGAGAAGCGTAAAGAGCTACAAGAGTGATCCGGTACCAAAGGAGCTCTTAGAGAAGATAGCGGAAGCTGGTACATTTGCCCCAAATGGTAAGGGGGCTCAGGCGGCTAAGATTGTTGTTATCACTAATAAGGAAATTAGAGATAGACTATCTAAGCTAAATGCATCTATTATGGGTAAAGAAGAAGGGTTTGATCCTTTCTATGGTGCTCCAGTAGTATTCTGGGTACTTGCTGATAAGGATTGCTTCACTTCTGTTTATGACGGTAGTGTTGTTCTTGAGAATCTTCAGCTTGCTGCAACTGATCTTGGGCTTGGTGCATGTTGGATTCATAGAGCTAAGCAAGAGGTTGAATCAGAAGAGGGACAGGCTATACTTAAGGAAATAGGTATTGAAGGTAATTATGAAGGTATTGGTCACTGCGTCGTTGGATATATTGATGGTGATCTTCCTGCAGCAAAGCCTCGTAAAGATGACTATGTTGTATGGGCAGAATAATTATGAAGTTCTTTTAATACTATAAAAATTAAGTGGAGTGAGAAATGGCTAGAACAAACGCTAGGGAGCCGTTAATAGCAGCGGCTAGAGATTTGTTTTCTTTGAAGGGATATGATGGTACCAGTGTAGATGAAATTGCTGAATCTATAGGTATAAAGGGACCGACAATATATAAATATTTTAAGAATAAAGAGGATCTTTTGAAAGCGGTTATCGACTGTGATGAAGATGAGTATGTTAAAGGAATGGGAATGAATAAGGACCTTCCGGATAAGATAGTTTCTGCAAGAGCTTTTAAGGAATATGTATTACATACATTACATTTTACTCTTAATAATGATACTGCCAAAAAAATGAGACGTCTCATGACTATGGAGCAGTTTAGAAATGAATCTTTAGCAAGAGTAACAACTTTACATCAGATTACATATATTCAGGATGTCTATATTTCCATCTTTGAGAAGTTGATGGAACGTAATCAGATGGTTAAGGGGGATGTTGAGACTATAGCTCTTGAGTTTATATCTCCTGTTACGCTTATGATTCAAATGCTCGAAAGAGAACCTGAAAAGAAAGAAGAAGCTCTTCAAAAAATCGAAAAGCATATTGATGTCTTTATTGAAAGATACGAGATTCAGTAACTGATTTCAAATATGAATATAATTAAATATTTATTTAGCTAATGAGTATATTAAGGCTCTGTATTACATTATGTTATGGTTTTCATATCTAATGTAATGCAGAGCTTTGTTCAATTAGTAGTGATTCCATTTTTTACAATTAGGATACATGTAGTTGATAAAGTATAATGACGTGTATAAATTTTTTATACTCAAATGAAGATTAATAGTATAAGGAGACTTTGATGAAAATTCTAATAATAGAGGACGATGCTTCAATCGCTGGAATGATAAATAAAACACTCGGGAGCTATGGATATACTTGCGAAAATGCATATGATGGTGAAGAAGCAGAAGAAATGATAGACAAACAGAACTGGGATATAATACTTCTTGATCTTATGCTTCCTAAGGTAAGTGGTTATGAGCTTCTGGAATATATAAATACTTATCATAAAACACCAGTTATTATTATGTCGGCGATGAATCAGGTGGATGACAGGATAAGAGGTCTTAGAATGGGGGCTGATGATTATCTGAGTAAACCATTTCAGATCGGGGAGCTTATAGCGAGAGTAGAGGCTGTACTTAGAAGAGCTAATCCAGATAGTAAAACCTTCTCTTATAAAGGCGTTGATGTTGATTTTACATCAAGAAAGGTACTTAGAAATGGTGAAGAGATTTTACTTACTGTAAAGGAATTTGAACTGTTAAGTATGCTTATTTTGAATAAAAATGTAGCTCTCAGCAGAGAAACTCTCTATGAGGGTGTATGGAAGGAAGAATACTTTGGGGAGACAAGAACTCTGGATAATCATATAAAGAAACTTAGGCAGAAACTTGGATATGACGATGTTATACAGACAGTTTTTCGTATAGGTTACAGACTTGATGTAAAGGATGAATAAAATGAAAGTATTTGTGAAGCTTTATCTGGGGATGATGGTGCTCATGGTGTTGTCACTCCTTACCTCTTCATACTTTGTTGTAAAAACAACATTCGATAGAAATCTGAGGCATGAAATAGAAAATGGGCTTACGCGTCATAATATGCTGCTCACGTCTTTTGAAAATAATCTGATAATAGTTACACGAAATCAGAATATAGATGATGAAAAACTGAAAAATGTTATCTCTATGACTAAAGGGACGAATGATCTCAGCCTAATAGTTTTTGTTGATGACATGGTTAAGTACAATAATACTGATATCAATCTGACTCCGGAATATGCTGAAGAGGAATATGTGAAATACGGAAAGGTTATTCAGGGTGACCGTACATATATATCATATTACAGCTGTTTTACAAAAAGAAATGTGAAGTATACATTTATTTCACTGACTGACATAACTAGTGTCTTAGACGAGAATAATTCGTTAAGACATCAGTTTTTTATTATATATCTCGTTGTTCTTTTGTGTGGAACTGTTTTCTCACTGATTTTGGCACTTCATCTGACGAAACCTATTAAAAGGCTTAGAGATGCCAGTGAAAGAATTGCTAACGGAGATTATTCAGTTCGAATTACAAAAACTTCTAAAGATGAGATAGGAGAGCTTACCGATGTCTATAATACTATGTCTGAAACTATTCAGGAGAAGATAGATGCTCTTGAATTATCAGCAAAGCAAAAGGAAGATTTTATAGCAGCATTTGCCCATGAAACGAAAACTCCTATGACAAGCATAATCGGATATGGTGATCTGATATATCAGAATAAGCTTTCTGAAAAAGATAGATGTGAAGCTGCAGAAATAATAGTGAATGAAGGGATGAGACTTCAGGCTTTGTCTCTTAAGCTTCTTGATATGATTGGACTAAATAATAATAGTATTATGAAAGAAGAGATTAATACGTCTGAAATGGCTGTTGATATTGAGAATACTATAAAGATGAGGCTTGAGAATAAGAGCATTAGTGCTAGCTTTTCTTTTGAGGAAGATTATATAAATGTTGATTACGATTTATTTAAGACAGTGATCATAAATCTGATAGATAATTCAATCAAGGCAAATTCATCAAAGGTAAAAATTCTTGGACTTAGAAATGATCAGGAGTATGTGATAACAGTAAGTGATGATGGTATGGGAATACCAGAGTCAGAGTTATCCAGAGTAAAGGAAGCCTTTTACATGGTAGATAAGTCCAGAAGCAGAAAAGAGCATGGAGCGGGGCTGGGGCTTGCTTTATGTGATAAGATAATTAGTCTTCATAATGGACATATGGATATAGATAGTGTTTTGGGCGAAGGTACTACTGTAAGTATATATTTATAATAGCAGCAGAAAAAAATTCCTTTTGACACTTATATCAAAAATTACAAATAAAAGAAAAGTATGTTACATCTTGATTACAAGTATAATTTATTATCATGTCATAAAGTTAAGGAAAACGTTTTCAATTTAACATAATTAGGAGGACTAAAAATGAAGAAGAAAACCAAGGCTATTATGATAATTGCAATCACATCTCTTGTTGCTGTAGGTATTGCGGCACCAATATTCAGAAGTATAAAAGGTGAAGACGTAGAGATAAATGGCAAGATGACCAGTGTGGTAAATGTTGAAGAAAATGAATTGACTGAAGAAGTGAAAGTTACAGGAACAAAGACAGAAGCAGAAACAACAGAAACTGAAGTGAAAGAAACTACAGCAACAGAAACTGAAGCAAAAGAAACTGCAGAGGATTCAAATGATGTAGATGAGACAACTACAGAAGAAACGGTTGATTATAAAATTGACTATAAGTATATGAAGAAATATCCTGAACAATCATCAGATTCTTATGACGAGAATTTTGATTTAAGTAGTGAATCAAGTAAAATTAATAATGCAAAACCTGATGATTTCTCAGATCCTGAAATAAAGAAACTTGCTGAGGAATATATAAATCAAGGGTATTACTTGACAGATGAGGAATTTATCTTTGAAAATTTTAGTAATTTATATAATTATAACAGCTTCGGAATAGGAGATTATGGCTTTGTTGTTGGATTTGAAGCGGTTGATAAAACAGATGGAGATAATACTGAGTCAATAAGTGTACTAAAGTGTACACGTGAGGAATTTGAAATCTTTTTAAAAGAGAATTTTGAAGGCGATGAGACCGATAGTTTATTGGCTGATATTAAGGATGCTGATAATAAACTTATTTCTGAAGGAAAAGCAGATGAAAATGATCTTGTTAAGGTAGAGGCAAGATATGGATGTAACACAATTACTTATAATTTAGATACTGAAGTGTTAATATATCGAACTGAACTTACAGGAGAAGGAGTAGGTTAGTTCTAATTATAAAGACTAACTGGACTGATATAATTTAATATTTATTTAGCTAAAGAGTATATTAAGGCTCTGTATTACATTATATTATGGTTTTCATATCTAATGTAATGCAGAGCTTTTTTTATAAATTATATATAAAAAATATGTAATGTTATATGTAAATTACTAATTGACAGAAAACGAGCGTTAGATTAAAATATGTAACGTTAGTTAGAAAATTATACATTTATTCGAAAGGAATGGATATGAAAGAAGTTAATTTAAGATTAGGCAGAAGAGTTATATCTATAATAATATCTCTAGCTATACTTGTTGGAATAATCTCGACACCTCAAATGGTTATTCATGCAAATGCGGCTAGTGATTCATTTGAAGTAGGTGATCTAGAGTATAAAATATTAACTGAAAACACTGTTGAGGTTTCTAAAAATCTTCATAAGTCAAAAAATATTGTTATACCTAGAACGGTTTCAGCTTTAGGAAAAACCTATACAGTGACACAAATAGGAAGAATGGCTTTTAGTGAGCAAGGTGTAGACCGTGGTGAAGTTATTATAGATAATCGTCTTGAAATAGTTATAATTCCTGATACAGTAACGAGTATCGGTGATGCTGCTTTTGAGAACACGTCTATGCTGAGAAATGTTTCGATACCTGACTCTGTTACATCTATTGGAAGAGAAGCATTTTACTTTAGTGGAATAACAAGTGTTACTTTATCAAAGAATATTAAAGAGATAAAGACGAATACTTTTTGTGGTTGTAGCAATTTAACTGACATTTCATTTCCTGAAGGAATTGAAAAAATAGGTGAAGAAGCATTTAGTTCATGTAGTGGATTTACAAGTATTACACTTCCTGTAAGTATTCGTGAAGTGGATGAAACTGCATTTGCGTGGTGCGATAATCTTACACAGATTATTGCTCCGTATGAAGCGGATTTTATTCTTAAAGATGAACGTGTAATGACTGTTTCTGATTATAAAATCGATTCTCCTCATGGAAGTATTAATCTGTCTGGTGAGCGTACTACAAGTTCATTATTTGCGATGAATAAGATTGTATATTGGGACACTATTAAAGTAACAGTAACACCTGAATCTGGATATAAGTTAGAGTCATTACAGATAATAGATAATAAGAGTAATGAAACATATTATATAAGTAATTATCAGTTTATTGCGAGTGAATCTGATTTTACTATAAAAGCAACATATTCAGGTCAGGGCGCAAATGGAGCTGCATCTACAAATAATACTGGTGGTGACTCAAATCTTAATAATGGTTCCGGAAATACAAATGGTTCAGGAACAGCGGCTTCTTCAGGGACAACAACAGGAGCTTCATCGAATAATAGTTCAGGGGCAGCAACAGGAGCTTCATCGAATAATAGTGCGGGAACAGCATCTGGAGATGCAACGAATGAAGTTAATTATTCGTCTGAGTGGGTAAATGGAAAATGGTATAACGCTGATGGCACTCAGACCTATGAACCAACGCTTAGTTGGAAGAGTAACGGTTCTGGTTGGTGGGTAGAGGATACATCTGGCTGGTACCCAGTATCACAGTGGCAGAAGATTGATGGTTATTGGTATTACTTCAATGCAAATGGATATATGGCATCAAGTGAGTGGAGAGATGGCTACTACCTAAGTGGTAGCGGAGCCCTTAACTATGATCCAACTGCATCTTGGTATAGTGATTCGTACGGTTGGTACTTCATGGATACATCAGGTTGGTATCCGGTATCACAGTGGCAGAAGATAAATGGTAGCTGGTACTTCTTTGATGGTAGTGGTTACATAGTAACAAGCAGATATATTGATGGTTACTGGGTAGGTTCTGATGGAGTATGTAAATAATATCCTAAATACTTAATATATTTTATGAGCGATTCACCTTTGGGTGAATCGCTTTTTGTGTGCTTTTTGTTTTGAATATAGCCTACTTATTCACATTAGTAACGAAAGTTAGAAAAAAATAAAAAAATATGCAACAGATAAGCTAACGTGGGTTACTATATACTTAGAAATACTAAAGAGAAAGGGAAAATTATGAAAAATAAACTTCAAAGAATATGTAAAAGAATATTTACTGCAATGATCGTTGCGGCATTGATTGCAGTGTCTGTTGTATTTGTGCCTCTTGATAGTAATGCTTTTTCATCTGAAATTTCATGGGATGCAGCATATCAAAAGATGTATTTCTACATAGCTCCTTATGAAGGACTTACAGTTCAAGAAGCATTTCCTGTGTCGGGTGGTATTGCTGATCAGCATATGAGAGTTAACATTAATGGTGATTTATATGAAAAAGGAACATCTGATTCTCTTTCTTATTCTGATAAACTGGTTGGTGGTAAGACGTATCATTATGTTATAACTGTTGAAAAATCTGACTCTGGCACAAGTTATCCTGGATATTTTGAGCCTATATTTTACAACGCATCAGATTATAAAGAAGCTGATTTTGTATCTAACTTAAGTACGCAGAATATAGATAACGGAAAAATACTTAAGGTAGAATGTGATGTAACTGTATCTAAAAAGCCTAGCTTTAACAAAGGTGCTTGCTATGTTAACTTTGCAAAGGAAGGCGGTTCTATATCTAATAAAGATGAAAGATGTGAATGGATTATATATCACTATTTTGATGATTCTAAATGTTATTGGAAATATTACGAAGATGGTAATAAACATATATACCAGTATGATATAGATGGTGATGGAAATAATGACATTGATTTGACATATGAAGAATTATCTGATGGATATAATGCATCAATGAGACCTAGTAAATCTACAAATATAACTGGTCAGTATACTTATAATATGACAGAAGATTATAAAAAAACAAATGAAACTAACCTCAAATATTATTATGATAAAGTGATTTTTGATTTTTCTAAATCAGATGCAGGTTCTTCTTCTGGTTCTCAGACAAATAGTAGTTCAAATAACACTTCAAATAATAACACATCAAATAATAATTCTGGAAATGCTGGTTCTTCAAATAATCAGAATAATAAAACAGGAAGTAATGCTTCCAGCTCAACTGGAGCAATCAATTCAAATAATCCTACTGGTTCAAATGGTTCTTCGGATAATCAGAGTGGTGCTGTAACTTATGAGAATGAATGGGTTAATGGACAGTGGTATGGTGCGAATGGAGATACTTCTTACACTGCTCAGGGATCATGGAAATCTGATGGCACTGGATGGTGGTTTGAGGATTCAACAGGATGGTACCCAGTATCGCAGTGGCAGAAGATTGATGGCAGCTGGTATTACTTCAATGCTAATGGTTATATGGCATCAAGTGAGTGGAGAGATGGCTACTATCTAAGTGGTAGTGGTGCTCTTGATTATGCTCCAACCGCTTCTTGGTATAGTGATTCAAACGGATGGTACTTTATGGATACATCAGGATGGTACCCATACAGCCAGTGGCAGAAGATTAACGGTAGTTGGTACTACTTTGATGGCAGTGGTTATATGGTAACAAGCAGATATATCGATGGTTACTGGATTGGTGCAGATGGAGTGTGTAACTAATAAACTAAATATTTAATACATTTTAAGAGTGATTCGCTTTTATACGAAGTAGAAATACTAAATGGAGAGGAAAAATATGAAAACTAAACTTCAAAGAACAAACAATAGGATATGGGCTGCGATTATATCTTTGGCTATGATAATCGGAGTAATCTCTGCTCCACAAATGGTTATATCAACGTATGCTTACGATTCTTCCTTTGAAGACTTTAAATATCAATATACTCCAGGAAAAGGTGTGTCAATTATAGATTATACAGGAAATGATGAAAATGTTGTCATACCAAAGAAAATTAAGGTTAAAGGAATTCCTTATCTTGTCAAAAAAATTGGGAAAAATGCGTTCTATGATTGTGATTCAATTAAAAGTATTACAATACCCGATGATGTTAAAACTATTGAAGAAAAAGCATTTTATGACTGTGATTCATTAGAAAGTATAACAATACCTAGTGGTGTTGAAACTATAGAAAGAGAAACATTTTATAGTTGTGATTCATTAGAAAGTATAACAATACCCGATTCTGTCAAAAGTATTGGAATGAGGGGGTTTCATGATTGCGGCTCATTAACTAGTATAACTATGTCTGATTCTATTTCAGAAATTGATGAAGAAGCATTTGGTGATTGTAATAATATCGAATATATTCACTTGGGTAACAATATATACATTTCGTATAGCTCAAAGGAGAATTATGAATCACTTTCTGGTAGTTGCAGATATTATATCTCTTTTGATGTAAATATTGAAAGTGATATTTATACTGAAGGAAGATATCTTTCTTTTAATAATAAGTTTGTTGAGCGCGGTAAGTATGGTCATGTTTATTTGGATCCTTTAGATACACCTAGAGAGTTACTTGCTTTTAATAAACTCTTGATAGATGATGTTGTTGTAGTAGAAACTGACATATATGATTATTATTCTAATAACTATAAAGTATCCTCTGTAGAAGTATTAAATGATGAGGGTAAAGCTATTGGCCTTTCTTCAGATAATATGTTTTTTACTAATAAATCTAATTATACAATAAATGTAACTTATGAAGCGATTTTACCAGAGCAAAGTAATGCTTCCTCAGGTGCAGAAGAATCATCAAATAATGGAGGAAACTCAAGTGCAGGAGCATCATCAAATAATGGAGGAAATTCAGGTGCTGGGGCATCAAGTAATGGAGGAAACTCAGGTAACGCATTAGACAATGGTGCTGGTTCTGCAGGAAATGCTTCAAATGGAGTAACATATTCATCTGAATGGGTAAATGGAAAATGGTATAACGCAGATGGAAGTCAGACCTACGAACCTACAATGAGTTGGAAGAGTAACAGTGTTGGTTGGTGGTTAGAAGATACATCAGGTTGGTACCCAGTATCACAGTGGCAGAAAGTTGATGGCTACTGGTACTACTTCAATACAGATGGTTATATGGCATCAAGTGAATGGAGAGACGGCTACTACCTAAGTGGTAGCGGAGCACTTGATTATGAACCAACAGCATCATGGTACAAGGATAGTAAAGGCTGGTACTTCATGGATACATCGGGCTGGTATCCATACAGTCAGTGGCAGAAGATTAACGGTAGTTGGTACTACTTTGATGGAAGTGGATACATGGTAACAAGCAGATATATCGATGGCTACTGGATAGGTGCAGATGGAGTCTGTAACTAAGTTAATCCTCAATACTTTATATTTTGATAAGCGATTCATTTGCGGATGAATCGCTTATTTTTTTTGCATTATTCTGATGATTCTCTTCTTGTATGTCTCTATGTTACATAGTAAAATACCTAATAGTTTATATATATATTTATAGATATTATTCATGTTCGAAGGAGATGTTCGTATGAAAAGAATCATAAGTTTTGCAGTTGCAATTGCACTCTGTCTTTCGCTTCTTTATGTGCCTAAGATCGATTCTAAGGCTGCGTCGATTGAGGTGAACTTTGCAAAACTACTTCAGGAGTCGTTATACTTCTACGATGCTAATATGTGTGGACAGGATGTTAGCGCTCGTTCTGCATTTTCATGGAGAGCGAACTGTCATGCGGCAGATCAAAATGTAACTGTAAATGGTAGAACTGTAAATGTTAGCGGAGGCTTCCATGATGCTGGTGATCATTTGAAGTATGGTCTTACAGAGGCGTATTCTGCAACTGTTCTTGGAATAGCTTATATGGAATATGGTCAGGCTTTTACTGATACTTATAGTGATGCACATTTTAGAACTATAATGAATCACTTTACTGAATATTTTGAGAGATGTACTGTTCTAAATGATGATGGTTCTGTAAATGCATTTGTATATATGGTTTCAAATGGTCCAGAAGATCATAGTAGATGGTCTGCACCTGAATCACAGAATGAACCTCGTTCTATATACTATACTTCTGATTCAAATACAGCTACTGATGTAGTTAGTGAGACTGCTGCAGCGCTTGCTCTTCAGTATCTTAACTTTGGAGATGCAACTGCTCTTGATTATTCAAAGAAGCTTTTCAATTATGCATTAACTCATAGTGCTTCCTGTGCTAAGGAAGGTCTATGGGATAATAGTACAGGTGGTTATCTCTATGATTCTCAGTCTTGGGGAGATGATTATGCACTTGCAGCAGCGCTTCTTTACAAGGCTACTGGAGATGCAACTTATATAAATGAGTTTAATAACACTAAGAGCGGTGCATATTCTAACAGTGGTTATAATGTTTGGTCTTGGTTTTCTTGGGATAATGTTAGTGCATTAGCTGAGTATTATGGCTCTGGCGATGCTGATGCATTATATAACTGTGCTAATAATATGTATGGCGGAATGGATAGAAGCGGTGGTTATGGATGCCTTCTTCAGTGGGGAAGTGCAAGATATAATTGCAATACTCAGTTCCTTGGACTTCTTTCTGATAAAGCTAAGGGACAGTCAGAATGGGCTAATTGGTCTACTAATCAGATGAAGTATATACTTGGAGATAATCCACAAAATCAATGTTATGTAGTTGGATATAATTCTTACTCTGCAAAGTATCCTCATCATAGAGCTGCATCAGCTTCAGGAGATGCAAATCAGTATTCAGATAGTAAGCATACTCTTCTGGGTGCTCTTGTTGGTGGACCTAAGAATTCAAATGGTGATTATACTGATAGTCAGGGTGATTATCAGTGTAACGAAGTAGCGCTCGATTATAATGCTGGACTTGTTGCGGCATCTGCAGCATTATATATGATTCATAGAAATGATGGTGTCTCAACAAATACTCTTATGTCAGCTGCTGATATAGATGCGGCTGGTTGTGAAATGAGATTTACCTATAATACTTCTGGAGGTACATCTGAAGGGAACTCAGGTCATTCGGGTGGTGCCGCTAATACATCAGGTGGAAATGGCAACTCGACCGGTGGTTCTGGAAGCTCATCAAGTGGTTCTGGATATAATGGTGGTGGATCAACCGGTGGTTCCGGAAGCTCATCAGGCGGCACTGGATATAATGGTGGTTCAGGTTCGTCTGCTGGCGGTTCAAGCTCTGGCTCATCATCAGGTGTTCCGGATAATGAATGGATTAATGGTCAGTGGTATGGCTCAAATGGTGATACTTCATATACACCACAGGGTTCATGGCATACAAATGGCTCTGGTTGGTGGTATCAGGATTTTTCAGGATGGTACCCTTGGAGTCAGTGGGCAAAGATAGATGGTAAATGGTATTATTTCGATTACTATGGCTATATGGTATCTTCTGCTTGGCAGGATGGATACTGGCTCAGTGGAAGTGGTGCCTGGGAATATGACGGCGTAGGAAGCTGGGGCTCAACTTCAAAAGGCTGGTGGTTTGGTGATTCCACTGGCTGGTACGCAAAGAACTCATGGCAGAAGATTAATGGCAAATGGTATCATTTCAACGGCTCAGGTTATATGGAGACAAACAAGAAGATAGACGGATACTGGGTTGGAGCAGATGGTGTCTGTCAGTAAAGGATAAACAATAGGTTAAATGAATAAAATATTTTTCAGCGATATAGATGGGACATTATTAACAAGCGATAAGAAGGTTACACCTAAGACTAGAGAGGCGCTTTCAAACTTCGTAGAAGCAGGTAATTCATTTGCAATATGCACTGGACGAGATATCACCAGTTCGCTAAGTGTATATAGAAGCCTCGGACTCGATATTAAAGGCGCTTATGTTGTGGCTTATAATGGAGGCCTTATCTACGATATAGATAATAGCAAAGTAGTATATAGAGAAGGAATCCCAATCGATAGGGTTCGTGAACTTCTTGATATGGCAAAAGAATATGGAGTGCATGTTCATACATATAATGATAACTTCATATTAACGGAAAGCTATAATGAATGTGTTGAATATTATAGAAGAGTTATCAAGACACCGCTTATTTTAGCTGACGATATTATGCCATTTGTAGACGTGCCTCCGTGCAAGATAATATGTATAGAATTACACGATCATGAGAAGCAGGATAGATTTAGACGCGCAGTGCTAGATAAATATTCCGACATGCTCGATTCAATGTATTCAAATGATTACTACCTTGAGCTGATTCCCCGTAAATCTGGCAAAGGAAATGCACTTATTTGGCTCCGAGATTATCTCGGCATAAATCCAGAGAATGTTATCGCTGCGGGGGATGGTGAAAATGATATGTCCATGATCCAAGCAGCGGGAGTCGGAGTCGCAATGCTAAATGCACCCGACAATGTGAAGGCGGTCGCAGATATAATTACCGAAACTGACAACAATCACGACGGCCTAGCCCCAATCCTTTCCAAAATGAGTCACTAGTTACGTCCGACGTGAGGGTGACTCAAAAATGAGTCACCTCCACGTCGGACGTAAAAGTGACTCATTTAAGAAAAGTGTTTGACATTAGATTATCGAAGTGATATTATATCACGGTATGCCGCATAACCAGGTTGAAAGTGCGCCCATTTTCGGGAGCCACCGATGTTAGCGAGATTTATAAGTTAGGAGGAAGAACTTATGTACGCTGTAATTGCAACAGGCGGAAAGCAGTACAAGGTAGCTGAAGGAGATATCCTTAGAGTTGAGAAGCTCGGCGCAGAGGATGGTGCTACAGTTACATTTGATGATGTTGTACTTGTAAGCACAGACAAGGATATCCTTGTTGGTGATAAGGCAGCAAAGGCAAGTGTAAAGGCTACTGTTCTTAGAACTGCTAAGGCTAAGAAGGTGACAGTTTATAAGTATAAGCCAAAGAAGGGTCACCACAAGAAGAATGGTCATAGACAGCCATTTACAGAAGTAAAGATTGATTCTATCAATGCATAACTCGAAATCTTATTGAGGATTTGATATGATTAAAGCAATTTTCTACTCTAGGGATAATAAAGTCTTTGGTTTTAAAATCAAAGGTCATGCTGAGTATGGCTGCTGTGGCAAAGATGTTGTATGCGCAGGAGTTTCAGCACTTGTGATCAACACAGTTAACTCTATCGAGAGTTTTACAGAAGACTGTGCAGTCACAGAAGAATGTCAAGATGGTCTTGTTAGATTCAAGATTGTCGGAAATGTTAGCCCCCAGAGTAAACTGTTACTTAAGTCTCTTCGTTTAGGACTTTGTTCTATATATGAAGAGTACGGAGATAAGTATATCCAGATATATTTTAGGGAGGTAAGTCATGTTTAAGATGAATTTACAGCTCTTCGCTCATAAGAAGGGAATGGGTTCTACTAAGAACGGTAGAGATTCAGCTTCTAAGAGACTTGGAGCTAAGCGTGCTGATGGTCAGTTTGTTCTGGCCGGAAATGTACTCTATACACAGCGTGGTACAAAGATCCATCCAGGACTTAATGTTGGACGTGGCGGAGATGATACTCTGTTCGCATTAACAGATGGAATTGTTAGATACGAAAGACTTGGAAGAGATAGAAAGCAGGTTTCTATCTATCCAGTAGCTGAGTAATAAGTATCGTGATTTATGGAGCTTTGTGTTAATATCACAAAGCTCTTTTTTTGCATAAATGATAAAAAATAATTTATGCACCTTAAGTAGGGAGAATTATTATGGCAAATATGTTTGCGGATAGAGCGAAGATATATGTAAGATCAGGTAAGGGTGGAGATGGACATGTTTCCTTCCGTCGTGAGCTGTATGTTCCAAATGGTGGACCAGACGGCGGCGATGGTGGAAAAGGTGGCGATGTAATATTCGTTATAGATAAAGGTCTTAATACTCTGACTGATTTTAAGAATATTAGAAAATATAAGGCTGGCGACGGCGAAGAGGGTGGCAAGAAGAAATGTCACGGTAAGAATGGTAATGATGTGGTAATCAAAGTCCCTCCTGGAACTGTTATCAAAGATTTTGAAACGGGCAAGGTTATCGTAGATATGGCTGATAGAGAAGAGCCATTTACACTTCTTACTGGTGGACGCGGCGGCAAGGGCAATATGCATTATGCTACAAGTACTATGCAGGCTCCTCGCTATGCTCAGCCAGGTGAACCGGCTATAGAGAAGACTCTCACTCTTGAACTTAAAATGATAGCTGACGTAGGTCTGGTTGGATTCCCAAGTGTAGGAAAATCAACTATACTTTCTAAGGTATCAAATGCAAAGCCTAAAATCGCTGATTATCATTTTACAACTCTAGTTCCAAATCTTGGAGTTGTTGGTCTTGGCGAAGGAAGAGGCTTTGTTATGGCTGATATTCCTGGTATTATCGAAGGTGCAGCTGAAGGTGTAGGTCTTGGTCTTGATTTCCTTAGACATATAGAGAGAACAAGGGTGATACTTCACGTTGTTGATGCTGCTTCTGTAGAGGGTCGTGATCCTATAGCTGATATAGAGGCTATTACAGAAGAACTTCGTAGCTACAGCCCACAGCTCGCTGCAAGACCAACTATTATAGTTGCTAACAAGCTTGATGTATTAACTCCAGAGGATAAAGAGGAAGTTCTTAAGAAACTTAAAGATAGATTCGAGCCTGATGTGCCAGTTCTTCCTATATCGGCCGCAACAGGAGAGGGTATAAGAGATATGCTTGAGAAGGCATACCAGCTTATTCAGACAGCTCCTGATGACGTTATGGAGTTTACTCCAGAGATAACACTTGAGGAATACACAGCTAGAGAAGAGAATCTTCCATATACAGTTGAGAAGTCTGCTGATGAGGAAGGGGTATATATTGTTGAAGGACCTCGTATTGAGAAGATGCTTGGTTATACAAATCTTGAAGATACGAAGGGCTTCAAGTTCTTCCAGGACTTCATGGTTAAGAATGGAATCATAGATGAGCTTAAGAGACTCGGTATTGAAGAGGGCGATACAGTTCGAATCTATGGTTGGGCTTTTGAATATTATGAATAATTGGTTCTTGTTTTAGAAGGAGAATTGAAATGAATACTAAAGAAAGAGCATATCTTAAGGGGCTCGCTCAGAATATTACTCCTGTACTTTCTCTTGGAAAGTCAAGTCTTACTCCAGAGTTTGTTGAAGCAGCAGCTGAAGCACTTAAGGCGAGAGAACTCATTAAGGTAAATGTACTTAAAAACTGTATAGATGATCCAGGAACACTTGCTATAACACTTGGAGAAAGAACTCGTTCAGAGGTTGTACAGGTTATAGGTAGAAAGATAGTTTTATATAAGAGAAATCAAGAAAATATAAAGATTGTATTTCCTGGAGAGAAGATTAAGACGAATAAGAAGTAAACTATAGGTGTATTGTTATGGATAAGAATTCATACTATGATTTGTCTAATGCAAATGATATCGCTATATTAGGCGGTTCCTTTAACCCAATTCACATAGGTCATTGTGGGATGGCTGAGTCTGCACATAGAATGCTTGGTATAGATATAGTCCTTATGCCAAACAAGACTACATATTATAAGGAACACAAAGTTTTTGCTCCTGATAAGGATCGTCTGGAAATGCTTCGCCTTGTGGCGGAACATTATTCATATATTTACTTTAGTGATATGGAGATTGTTCGCGGTGGTATTACCCATACTATTGATACTATCAGAGAACTTAAGAAATTATCACCTGAGAGAAAGGTATATTTTATTATCGGTGGTGATAGTCTTGAGTGGGTAGATAAATGGGTCGATGCAGAGGAACTTCTGGGATCAGTTACATTTCTTACTGCAGTCAGAGGGAAGACTGATAGACAGCGAGCATCTGAGATAATAGACAGAATTCAAAGTGAATATCCGAAGTCTCATATTGAGATTCTTGATATGTACGATATTCCTATATCTTCATCTGATATAAGGCGTCTTCGAAGTGAAGGACAGCCTATAGATAGACTTGTTCCAGATTATATCAGAGATTACATATATGAAAATAATTTATATATTGGAGAAGAAGATGAGTAAAGAAGTTATGGAACGCGCTGAGATTGTTAAGAAGCTTGAGTCTAAGCTTAAACCTGGCAGATTTGTACATAGTATAGGAGTTGAATATACAGCGGCAAATCTTGCGTTTTTATACGGCGTTGATGTTGAGAGAGCTAGACTTGCTGGACTTCTTCATGACTGTGCTAAGTATATTCCTACTGATGAGAAGCTGAAGAGAGCTAAGAAGTACGGGATAAAGATATCAAAGTGTGAAAAAGCAAATCCTGATCTTCTTCACGGAAAAATCGGTGCTTACCTCGCGAGAGAAAAGTATGGAGTAGAAGATGAGGAGATACTTTCAGCTATCTCTTATCATACTACAGGACGTCCGGGGATGACACTTCTGGAGAAGATAATCTTTGTGGCAGATTATATAGAGCCTAATCGTCGTATCATAAGGGAACTTCCTGAGATTCGTCGTGAGGCATATACAGATCTTGATAAATGCGTCATTCATATACTTAAAAATACACTTGAGTATCTTGAGACACTAAATGCTGCTATAGATGATTTAACTAAGGAAACTTATGATTATTATGTTGCTAATAAGTGATTATTCAAGTTTTAATATAGATTAGTTTTACTTTGTTTTGGAGGATTTATGAGTAGAGAGGAAATGATGGTGGAATGTGCAGTAAATGCACTTCAGAATAAGATGGCAAAAGATGTGGTTAGTCTGCATGTGGGTGCTGCAACAGTCATTACAGATTATTTTGTTCTTGCCACAGGTTCTAATAAGTCTCAGATGGACGCGATGATAGATGGCGTTCAGGAGGAAATGAAGGAAGCGGGATATGAACTTATGACAAGAGAAGGACAGTCACAAGGTGGTTGGGTTCTTCTTGACTATGGTGATGTTGTAGTTCATATATTCGATTCGGAAATGAGAGAGTTCTATGCTCTTGATTCAACCTGGAGAGATGTTGAAAAGAGAACTTGGACAGACTAATAGTGTATATTATTTGTACTTTTAAAAACTTAAGATTAATAGTATAATATACAGTTGTTAATTTTTGGGGAGGCCCTGCTGTATGTTTAGAGCAGTCAATGATTATATGGCTAAACTTAATATAGTTACGGATGATGCCGTAAGGGATAAGGTTCAGGATTTCCTGGATAAGTCCTCCAAGGTAGATAACTTCTCCATAAATGTAAATTATAATCGTTATATAGTTGATATAAGAATGAGTAAGTATTCTGTATCAGCATCGGATAAGCTCTTTCGTAAGTTTATCGAAGCAACTGCTTATCCTTATTCTCACATTTCTGTCAGATATAATGAAGATAAGAGAGTGAGATATAGATATGTAACCTGTCAGGAGAATAAAGACGGTGTCTACATGGATGTTATAATCTCCTGATAACAGAAAATAAAGAGGAATAAATATGAGAGAAACATTACTTTCAACTCCGGAAGGCGTAAGAGATATTTATGGAAATGAGTGCGAGAAGAAGCATATCATTATAGAGAGAATCGAAAATGTCCTTCATCTCTATGGTAACAAGGATATTGAAACACCTACCTTCGAATATTTTGGAATATTCAATGCTGATAAGGGTTCAGCTCCATCAAATGAAATGTATAAGTTCTTCGACAGAAACAACAATACGCTTGTTCTTCGTCCGGACTTTACACCAAGTATTGCAAGATGTGTTGCTAAGTATTTTCCTGATGAAGAACTTCCAATTCGTCTTTGCTACAAGGGTAATACATTTGCATCTACAGAGCAGCATAAAGGTAAGCTTGCCGAAGTCACTCAGCTTGGAAGCGAGCTGATTAACGATGATAGTTCTGCTGCTGATGCAGAGACAATCGCTTGTGTGATCGACTGCATTAAGGCAACAGGTCTTACTGATTTCCAGATTGAGATTGGTGAGGTTGATTACTTCAAGGGTATTATCGAAGATGCGAGTCTTGATGATAAGACAGAGAATAAGATACGCGATTATATTCAGATCAAGAACTTCTTTGGTCTTTCAGAATATATCTCAGAATTAGATATGCCTGAAGATATAAAGAAGAATCTGAATAGTCTGTCATCTATGTTTGGTGGTCTTGAGTGTCTTGAAAATGCTGAGAAGATCACAAAGAGTGAGAGAGCTCTTGAAGCAATTGATAGACTTCGTAAGGTATATAAGGCTCTTTCATATTATGAGTATCAGAACTATATCAGCTTTGATCTATCTATGATAAATGGATATGATTATTATACTGGTATTGTATTTAGTGGATATACATATGGAACTGGTAATCCTATCGTAAGAGGTGGAAGATATAATAATCTTCTTTCTCAGTTTGGTAAAGATGCTCCATCTATTGGTTTTTCTATATATGTTGATGATCTTATGAATACTCTATCTAGACAGAAGATTGCTGTTAAGAATGATGTTAAGGACTGCCTTATTGTGTATACAATAGAACATCAGGAAAGTGCACTTCGTCTTGCAAAGAGACTTCGCGAGCAGGGGGTTATCAGCCAGCTTATTCGTAAGTCAAAGAGACATGAGGATGATGAGTACATGGTTTACTCTGATACATATGATGTTGGTCGTATCTACATCTTACAAGATGAGAAGACTGTTCGTATCATCAGTGCTGACCGTTCCGTTGATGAGGAGCGTTCTATAGAATCACTGGAGTATTAATATAGTGACTTGATTTTGTTAGTCACATTTACGGAGGAAATATGAGATATCTAACATTTGCTCTTGCAAAGGGTCGTCTTGCAAAGGAGACTCTTAAATTGCTTGAGAAGATTGGAATTACTTGTGAAGAAATAAATGATCCTAAGACTCGTAAGCTTATTTTTCAAAATGATGAGCTGGGTGTGAGATTTTTCTTATCTAAGCCAAGCGACGTTCCAACATATGTTGAGTATGGCGTTGCTGATATCGGAGTTGTAGGTAGAGATACGCTTCTTGAGGAAGGTCGTAATCTGTATGAGGTTATGGATCTTGGTTTTGGAAAATGTCGTATGTGCGTATGTGGTCCTGCCTCTGCAAAGGAGCTTCTTAAGAAAAATGAGATAATCCGTGTTGCAAGTAAATATCCAAATATTGCAAAGAATTATTTCAAGGATAAGAAGAATCAGACTGTAGAGATTATTAAGTTAAATGGATCTGTTGAGCTTGCTCCTATAGTAGGTCTCTCTGAAGTTATAGTAGATATAGTAGAGACAGGATCTACACTTAAGGAAAATGGCCTTGAAGTTCTTGAAGAGATTACAAATCTTTCTGCTCGTGTAGTAGTAAATCAGGTTAGTCTCAGAATGGAACATGAGCGCATAAATAAGCTTTTAACAGATTTAAAAAGTGTTTTATAAAAAAATATTGCAACAGAATAGAAACTTGTAGACACATATAGAAAGTGTAAAGGGTAAAGATATGAGAATAGTTAAACTTACTAATGACACAAAGAACAAACTGATGACTGATCTCCTAAAGCGTACAACCGATGATTATGGTGAGCAGGAGGCTATAGTAAAAGACATAATTAAGAATGTTCATGATAACGGCGATGCAGCTGTCTTTGAATATACAAAGAAGTTTGATAAAGCTGATATCAATGCGTCAAATGTTAAGGTTACAGATGCTGAGATAGAAGAAGCATATGGCCTTATGGATGGCGACCTTATAGAAGTTATAAGAAAAGCTATTAAGAATATCAAAGATTTCCACGAACTCCAGAAGAGAAACAGTTGGATCAATACTTATGATAATGGTTCAGTTCTCGGTCAGAGAGTTACTCCTATAGAGTCAGCTGGTGTATACGTACCAGGTGGAAAAGCTGCATATCCTTCAACAGTACTTATGAATGTTATTCCTGCTAAGGTTGCTGGAGTTCAGAAGATTGTAATGACAACTCCTTGTAACGCAGAGGGTAAGGTTTATCCTACAACTCTTGTAGCTGCTAAGGAAGCAGGAGTTACAGATATATATAAGATAGGTGGTGCTCAGGCTATCGCTGCACTTGCTTACGGAACAGAGAGTATTCCAAAGGTTGATAAGATAGTTGGACCTGGAAATATCTTCGTAGCTATAGCAAAGCGTCTATGCTATGGACACGTAAGTATTGATTCAATCGCTGGACCAAGTGAGATACTTGTTCTTGCTGATGAAACTGCAAATCCTGAGTATGTTGCTGCAGATCTTCTGTCACAGGCGGAACATGATGAACTTGCATCAGCTACACTTGTTACAACAAGTGAGAAGCTTGCTAAGGAAGTATCAGAGTGGGTTGATAAGTTTACTGCAGAACTTTCAAGAAAAGATATTATTCAGAAGTCTATTGATAACTTCGGTAATATATTCGTAGCTGATAATATGGCAGATGCTGTGGATGCAACAAATGAGATTGCTCCAGAACACCTTGAGATTATTACAGCTAATCCATGGGAGACAATGACTCACATAAAGAATGCTGGTGCTATATTCCTTGGCGAGTATTCATCTGAGCCACTTGGCGATTACTTTGCTGGACCTAATCACGTTCTTCCAACAAATGGTACAGCAAGATTTTTCTCACCACTTGGTGTTGATGACTTTGTAAAGAAGTCAAGTATTATATGCTACTCAGAAGAGGCCCTTAGAGCTGTTCACACAGATATTGAGACATTTGCAAAGGCAGAGGGACTTACTGCTCACGCTAATTCAATAGCTGTTAGATTTAAGTAAGGAGGCCGCCATGGGAGATAGAAAAGCAAGTATTGAGAGAAAGACAGCAGAAACTGATATAAAGCTAGCTCTTAACCTTGATGGTACAGGAGTTAGTAATGTAGATACAGGTATTGGTTTCTTTGATCATATGCTTAAGAGTTTTGCTAAGCATGGTTTCTTCGATATGAATCTTGTTGTTAAAGGAGACCTTGAGGTTGACTGTCATCATACTATCGAAGATACAGGTATTGTACTTGGTAAAGCTATTAAAGAAGCTATAGGTGATAAGGCTGGCATCAAGAGATATGGTTCCTTCGTTATGCCAATGGATGAGACACTTGTTATGTGTGCTATAGATTTGTCAGGTAGACCATATCTAAACTATAATCTTAATCTTACAGTACCAAAGGTTGGTAACTTTGATACTGAGATGGCAAAAGAGTTCTTCTATGCTGTAAGTTATGCGGCTGAGATGAATCTTCACATTAAGCAGATTGATGGATCAAATAATCATCATATTATAGAAGCTGCATTTAAAGCATTTGCAAATGCTTTAGATATAGCTACAGGTTATGATCCAAGACTGGACGGTGGACTTTTATCTACGAAGGGGGCTCTATAAGATGGCAGTTAGTTTTTATACATTAGATAATAAAGAGGCTACATTTGATGATGTTAAGCACATCCTCTATAGTGGCGAGAAGTATATCGTATTTAAGCTTGATGATGTAGCTGAGGATTCAGATTTCTACAAGCTTTATAAGTATTCGAAGGAAAGATTTCCTAGCAAGGTTTTTGCAAGTGCTGAGGAGCTTCCTGAAGAGATTCCATTTTCTTCATTTAAGTTAAATGAAGCTGGACTTATTCCTGTTATTGCACAGGATTATAAAACAAATGAAGTTCTTATGATGGCTTACATGAATGAGGAGTCTTATAACAAGACTCTTGAGACTGGACATATGACTTATTGGTCACGTTCAAGACAGAAGCTCTGGGCTAAGGGTGAAGAGTCTGGACATGTACAGAAGATGGTAAGCTTAACAATAGATTGTGACAAGGATACTATCCTTGCAAAGGTTGATCAGACTGGACCTGCATGTCATACAGGTAATCCTACATGTTTCTTTACTCCACTTGCTGATTCTGTAACAGGTCTGGAGGATAAAGCCTCATTTAAGGTATTCCAAGATGTGTATAATGTTATAGCTGACAGAAAGGCAAATCCTCGTGAAGGTAGCTATACTAATTACCTCTTTGATAAAGGAATAGATAAGATACTTAAGAAGGTTGGTGAGGAATGTACTGAGATTGTTATCGCAGCAAAGAATCCTGACCAGTCAGAGATTAAGTATGAAATAGCTGATTTCCTATATCATGCCATGGTTCTTATGGTAGAAAAGGGTGTGACATGGGATGAAATAACTGACGAGCTTGCTCGTCGTGAATAGTACATTAAAAGTACAGGAGGAAAAATAAATGGATAACAATAATCCTAATCAGTTTCAGCAGGGTGGCTCTAACCAGCCAAATCCTTATCAGGGCCAGCCAAATCCTTATCAGGGCCAGCCAAATCCTTATCAGGGCCAGCCAAATCCTTATCAGGGCCAGCCAAATCCTTATCAGGGCCAGCCAAATGCATACAATCAGTCAAATGCTTATGGCCAGAGTCAGCCATATCAGTCACAGTCTCAGAACTATGGTTCTAATAATGGTGGACAGAACTATGGTGGAACAACTTATAACTCAACTAATAGTACAGGTCCAGAAGAGAAGAATGGTCAGACCTTAGGTATAGTATCTATCATATGTGCTCTTCTTTGCCCTATAGCAGGTATTATCACTGGTGCAATTGGACTTTCAAAGTCAAAGGAAAATGTAACTAATAAGACACCTAAGATTCTTAACTTAATTGGTCTTATTGCAAGTGGTGTTATGGTTCTTGCATCTATACTTATAGGTGTTGGAATCTACAAGAGTATTAAGGCTGTATCTGAAGCAACTCAGCAGGTTGATACATCTGATCTTGATGAATCTATAGATGAGCTTCTTGAAGATCTTGAGACTACAGAGACTATTACAACAGAAGCTACAACTGAAGCCACAACAGAGGCTACAACAGAAGAGGCGTCTTCTGGGGATACTGAGCCTGCTACAACAGCTCCAGTAGATACAGGTGATCTTTCAACAGATCTTGCTTCAATGCAGATTATGATTGATGGTACAGTTTATACACTTCCTTTTGATTATTCACTTATAAGCAATGATTATACATTTGATCTTGCTGATTATGGTAAGGAAGATGGATATGTACTTAATCCTGGTGATAAGGTTCTATGTACTGTAAATCTTGAGAATCCAAATATTGATAGTGAGTTTGATTTCAGTGTTGGTTTCAAGAACTATGGTGATGAAGTTAAGGATATTAAAGAAACTTCTGTTTGGGCTATGGATCTTGATAAGAGATGGTGTGATACAGATAATTATCCAAGTGTAGTTCTTCCGGGTGGAATCACATGGGGAAGTACAGTAGATGATATAAAGGCTCTTTACGGTGAGCCTGCTGATGAACCATATCGTTCAGATGACCTTGGCTACTGGGAATACACTTACGAGTTAAATGATGATGATTATCAGGTAAGACTTACAATCTATGATGAGTATGGACTTACAGAAATCAACATTTATGATTATTCATACTAGACATATTGTGGCAAACAGCATAAAATGCTGTTTGTCACTTTGTCATGTTTAGAAGGAGAGAATTATGAGACAGTTTACTTCAAAGGAGCTCAGAAAGACCTGGGTTGATTTTTATAAAGAGAGAGGACATGTTGATGTAGGTGCGGTATCACTTGTATCTGATGGTTCAACAGGCGTTATGTTTAACGTTGCAGGCATGCAGCCTCTTATGCCATATCTTCTTGGTGAAAAACATCCACTTGGAACGAGACTTTGTAATGTTCAGGGTTGCGTTCGTACTAACGATATAGACTCCGTTGGTGATAAGAGTCACGTTACATTCTTTGAGATGATGGGTAGCTGGAGTCTTGGAGATTACTTTAAGGAAGAAAGATGTAAGTGGAGTTATGAACTTCTTACTGAGGTCTTTGGTTTTGATAAAGATCACCTTGCTGCTACAGTATTTGCAGGTGATGAGAATGCTCCTCGTGATGAAGAGGGTGCTCAGTTTAGAATAGCTTCAGGATTTAAGCCTGAGAATATATATTATCTTCCAGCAGAAGATAACTGGTGGGGACTTGAATATGGTCCTTGTGGTCCGGATAGTGAGATGTTCTATATAGCTGATGTAGATGACTGTGGTCCTGATTGTGGACCAGGTTGTGATTGCGGAAAGTATACAGAACTTGGAAATGATGTATTTATGCAGTATGAGAAGCATCATGATGGACATCTTACTCCACTTAAGCAGAAGAACGTTGATACTGGTTGGGGACTTGAGAGAATCCTTGCTTTCCTTAATGGAACAAAGGATGTATACCAGACAGATCTCTTTACAGATGCTATCAGCTTTATCGAGAATGCATCTGGCACAAAGTATAATGCTGATGAGAAGCTTACAAAGTCTATGAGAATCCTTGCAGACCATATGCGTACTTCAGTTATGCTTATCGGCGATGCTGCAAAGCTTCTTCCTTCAAATGTTGGAGCTGGATATGTACTTCGTAGACTTATAAGACGTGCTGTAAGACATGGTCGTACACTCGGTCTTGGCAAGGAACAGCTTCTTGACCTTGCAAAGATTTATATAGATAAGGTATATGATGACAGCTATCCACTTCTTACAAAGAATCGTGAGTTCATCATTACAGAACTTGGTAAGGAAATCTCACGTTTCGAGAGTACTCTTGAAAATGGTATGAAAGAGTTTACTAAGATTCTTGATGAGAAGAAGTCAAGTGGCGCTAAAGAAATAGATGGTGATTCAGCATTTTATCTTTATGATACATTTGGATTCCCTATCGAGCTTACAGTTGAGATGGCTGGTGAAGAAGGTCTTACAGTTGATGAGGCTGGATTTGAGAAAGCTATGGAAGCTGCTAAGCAGAAGGCTAGAGAGAATCAGAACTTCTCTCAGACACTTGTTGCTAGCGATGATATATTTGCTAGTCTTTCAGATGATGTAACAACAGAGTTTACTGGATATGATAAACTTGAAGATTCTTCTAATATTGTTGCTGTTGCTACAGAAGAAGCTCTTACTGATTCTCTATCAGCTGGTACAAAGGGAACTATCATTACAGAGAAGACTCCATTCTATGCTACGATGGGTGGTCAGATTGGAGACACTGGTGTTATTGAGACTGCTTCGGGTTCTTTCAAGGTTGAAGATACTGTAAAGCTTAAGGGTGGCAGAATTGCTCATACTGGTGAAGTCGTAAGTGGTTCTATTAAGTCTGGTGATAAGGCTGAACTTAAGGTTGATGCAGATAGACGTTCACTTATCTGTAAGAATCATAGTGCTACACACCTTCTTCAGAAGGCGCTTAAGACAGTTCTTGGTGATCATGTAGAACAGGCTGGTTCGCTTGTTACAGATGGTAGACTTAGATTTGACTTCTCTCACAATCAGGCTATGACACCTGAAGAGATTCGTGAGGTTGAAGCTATCGTCAATAAAGAAATCGGTGAGGATCTTAAGGTAAATACAGAAGTAATGTCTCTTGAGGATGCTAAGAAGACTGGAGCTATGGCTCTTTTCGGTGAGAAGTATGGTGAGACAGTTCGTGTAGTAAATATGGGTGACTGGTCTATAGAGCTTTGTGGTGGTACACATGTTCCTCATACAAGCGTGATTGGTTCCTTTAAGATTGTTTCTGAGCAGGGTATAGCTGCTGGCGTAAGACGTATCGAGGCTCTTACATCTGATGGCGCAGCTGCTTATTACGCAGAAGTAGAAGATAAGTTAAATGCTGCTGCTAAGGCTGCAAAGACTGAACCTGCTAAACTTGTTGATAAGATTCAGTCACTTATGGATGAGATAAAGTCTCTTCAGTCAGAAAATCAGAGTCTTAAAGATAAGATGGCTAAGGCTGCTGCTTCATCAGCTGAAGATTCAGTTGTAGAATTTGGAAATGTTAAGGTTCTCCCTATGGCTGTACAGGGGGTTGATCCAAATGCACTTAGAAATCTTGGAGATGACTATAAAGCAAAGCTTGGTAAGGCTGTTGTAATTATGGCATCTGATATGGGCGGTAAGGTAAGTCTTGTAGTAATGGCATCAGATGATGCTGTTGCAGCTGGTGTTCATGCTGGTAATATCATTAAGGCTATTGCTCCAATCGTTGGAGGCGGCGGTGGCGGTCGTCCTAACATGGCTCAGGCAGGTGGAAAGGATGCATCTAAGATTCAAGATGCTCTTGCTGCAGGCGTTGAGGAAGTTAAGTCCCAGCTTGGTTAAAAAACTTGACAATGATTTCAAGTATGATATAATGTTTAACGCGTGTTCAATTGGAACATGTTAGATAATTCCCTAGACGAAGGGAGGGTAGGTAAAGATGTCAAGCGTTGTTGTAAAAGAAAATGAGACTCTCGATAGCGCTCTTCGCAGATTCAAGAGAAACTGTCAGAAGGCTGGTATCCAGCAGGAGATCCGTAAGAGAGAGCATTATGAGAAGCCATCAGTAAAGCGTAAGAAGAAGTCTGAGGCTGCTAGAAAGCGTAAGTATAAGTAATATATTTACCATATTATTAGTTTAAACCGCCACGTTCTTTTTTGAACGTGGCGTTTTTCACGGGTTTTATCCATGGAAGGTGTTAATTTATGGGTTTAGTGAAGAAAAGTGTAAAGGTTGATGAAAGAAGTGTTCAACTTCTGTTCGGCCAGTTCGATAAGAATATTAGGAAGATAGAGAAAACATTTGGTATAAGCTATATATATAGAAATGATGAGCTCTCTATAGAGGGGGAAGAAACCTCTGTAGATAAAGCACTAAATGTTATAAATGATCTTCTTGTTATATCCAGAAAGGGTAATGACTTAACAGATCAAAATGTCGACTATGCCATTAGTATAACTACGAGTGGTGAAGGTGGTAAAGTAAGTGATCTTGAGGGGGATGATGAACTTATATGTCATACTCTGGCGGGTAGACCTATTAGACCAAAGACATTTGGTCAGAAGAAGTACGTAGAAGCTATCGACAAGAATATGATAGTTTTTGGAAGTGGTCCTGCCGGAACTGGTAAAACTTATCTTGCTATGGCTAAAGCTATTACGGCATTTAAGAAAGGCGAGGTTGAGAGAATTATTCTCACCAGACCTGCTATAGAAGCTGGAGAGAAGCTTGGCTTTCTGCCTGGTGATCTTCAGAGCAAGATTGATCCATATCTTAGACCTTTATATGATGCTTTATATGAGATTATGGGAGCTGAATCATTTCAGAAGAATATGGAAAAGGGGCTTATAGAAGTTGCTCCACTTGCATATATGAGAGGTAGAACTCTTGATAATGCCTTTATCGTTCTTGATGAAGCGCAGAATACAACTGAGTCACAGATGAAAATGTTTCTCACGCGTATAGGGTTTGGTTCTAAGGCTATTATTACTGGAGATCAGTCTCAGAAGGATTTATCTGCAGGAACTAAGTCGGGACTTGATATAGCTCTTAAGGTCGTTAGAAATATTGAGGGGATTGCAATATGTAATCTGACCAGTAAAGATGTTGTAAGACATCCTCTGGTACAAAGAATTGTTGAAGCATATGAAAAGTATGATGCTTCAAAAGGCACATCCCATAAATCTGGTGGTTATAAGCACAAATAATTCGGTGATTTTCTGTTATACAGTAAATGTACAGTTTTTTGACACTATCACTAGATTATGGTAGAATACTCATTTAGTGAGGTTAGATATGAGTATATTTATTACCAACGAATCTGATATTGAATACCCCGAAGTGTATGATGACATTATTAAGGATATCGTAGCAGGCTCTCTTGAGTTCTTAAAATGTCCTTATGAATGCGAAGTTTCAGTCATTCTGGTTGATAATGACAGAATACACGATATTAATATGTCAGAACGAGGTATAGATAGCCCCACAGATGTTCTCTCATTTCCAATGTTAGATTTTGATGAGCCGGGAGACCTCTCTTATGTAGAGAAGTATCCGCAGGATTATTTTAATCCAGAGACAGGAGAACTTCTTTTAGGTGATATTGTTATATCGCTTGATAGAGTTCAGTCACAGTCGAAGGAATATGGACATAGTGATAAGAGAGAGATAGCATTTCTTACAGCTCACAGTATCCTGCATTTGTTTGGATACGACCATATGGAGGAAGAAGAAAGATTAGTTATGGAGAAGCTGCAAGAAGAAATCTTAAATATGAAAGGATATACTAGAGACTATGAATAAGAAATTACTAGCTGGTGCACTTTCAGTCGCAATGCTTCTCGCTGCATGTACAGGTTGTGGCAAGAAGGACGAAGAAACTGATATATCATCTATATCAGATGGTCAGTTTTATGCGGTTGAACTTACAGATTCATCTATGATCAGCACAAACACTGATGTAACTATGATGAAGGATGGTAAGGTTCTCAGTGATATGACAGGTGAATGGATTGATCCAGAGACTGCTAACAAGAGATATGTAGCAATCATGGTTGTTAATAACAATCTTGGACTTCCACAGTCTGGTGTTGAAAATGCTGACGTTATATATGAGATGCTTGAGGAGGGTGGTATATCTCGTCTCCTTTGTCTCTTTAATCAGGATACACTTGCTGCTACAGATAAGATTGGTCCCGTAAGAAGTACTCGTGTTAACTTTGATCGTAAGGCACTTGAGCATGATGCTGTTCTTGTACACTGGGGCGGTATCTGGGCTATGAAGGAGATGCCACTTATTACAGATCTTGATGATATGAATCTTAATACAGAGTCATCTGCATATGGTTTCCGTGTATCTAGACCTGGTTATGGTTCAGAGTTTACAGGATATACATCAGGAGAGAAGATTCTTCAGGGTATGTCTGATAAGGGATTTGACTTTGATAAGTGTAAAGAATATAAGAGCATGTTCCAGTTCAACGTAAGTGATAAGGATCTTGAGGATGGAACGGTTTGTAATAAGATTTCTATCAATAGTGATCTAGAGTCTAGACCATACTTCGAGTATGATGCTGAGACTAAGCTTTACAAGAAGTTCACATACGGCGATGTTCAGTTTGATGAGACTTCAGGTAATCAGATTGCATTTAAGAACGTAATCTATGAGTTCTGCCCACACTATGTACTTAGTGATGAGGTTGGAAGTAAGTACATCGATGATGTTGGTGAAGGCGAAGGTCTTTATGTTACAAATGGTAAGGTTATTCCTATCAAATGGAAGAAGGACGCAAAGAAGAAGTTCGCTTACAAGGAAGAAATCTTTGGTCAGGAGGCAACAAGAGATGGTGCTTGCTCAGACTATGGTGTAACAAAGTTCTACATTATGGATGGTGAAGAGCTTAGACTTAATCCTGGTAAGACATACATCACATTATTCCCAGATTCATCTAAGGATAATGTTTCATACGAATAAATCTTACCTGTTAACTTATAACATACTTACAAATCGAAAGTTTTATGAGTAATAATAAGATATATGACATTTGTATAATTGGCGCAGGTGCATCTGGACTTGTGGCCGCAATCGAAAGCTCCCGTAGGGGGCTTTCTTGCGTAGTTGTGGATAAGAATAAGAAGGCTGGTCGTAAGCTATATGCTACTGGAAATGGTCGATGCAATCTTACAAATGATACGTGGGATGAAGATACATATTACGGTAGTGAGTTTGTAGATAGGTTATTTGAACAGTTATATAGATATTCTGATCTAAGACCTAGAAGCTTTGTGCTTGATTATATGAAGAAGCTGGGCATACAGACCGTTAATAAGGATGGATATTTTTATCCTTCTAGTCTTCAGGCTTCGAGCGTTGTGTGGGTCCTTGTGGATGCTGCAACAAGTCTAGGTACAAGATTTCTCTATAAGACTAGATGCGTTGATGTTACAAAGGTTGGGGTAGATGACCTCTTAGAATATAGTTCTCAGATTACAGATGATATACTCGATAATCAGGGAATATATAAGATAAATGTTATCTCTCGCCAAGAAGAAGTAGAGACGGAAGGCTTTATACTAGCTAAAGGTATAATAGTAGCAACGGGTGGTCTTTCGAAGAAATCTCTTGGATCAGCAACTGCAGAGGAAACGTACAAGCTCTTTAATAGCCTTAAACTTCCTTTTGTTGAATATACAAGCGGTTTATGTCCTGTATATGTAACTGAGGATCTTTCTGCTCTTGATGGAGTTCGTACTAAAGCAAGACTTACTGTTGATGGACACACTGAGCTGGGCGAAGTACAGATTTCTTCAGAAGGAATAAGTGGAATAGTTACATTTAATATGTCTTATTATATGAAGCCTGGTTCGGAGGTTGTGATTAATCTGCTTCCGAAGATTGATGAAGACGGCTTTGCTGAAAGCTTTATTAAATCTCAGCAAAGTTTTCCTAATAGGAGGCTTGATCTTTTCTTAAATGGATATGTAAATGATAAACTAGCTGTCTATATGATGGATAGATTTTACGGTAAGCAGGAGAGTGTGCTTACACTGAAAGATGTTACTGAGACTGGCATTCGTGGAATATATCAGGAAATGATAGAATGGCGTCTAAGTATTAGGGGTAAGGGTTCGCTCGAAGATTCGCAGGCTTCTATAGGAGGCGTACTTACAAAATATATAGATCCATTTAATATGACAGTAAAGTCGGATGTTACACTTGGTTCAAATATTTGTATAACTGGAGAGGCTACAGATGTTATCGGAAAATGTGGTGGATATAACATCACATATGCTTTGATCACCGGATTCTTTGCCGGCGCTAATATCTTTAGATAATAATATGATACAAGTTCGAAATATAAAACTGAATACAGATTATGATTCGAAGGATCTTAGAGAGGCTGTTGAATCTATCCTTAAGACAAAGGATATAGTTTCAATCAAGATTCTAAAGGAATCTCTTGATTCGAGACATCATGAAAAGATACATTATAACCTTGCAGTTGGTGTTACTGTTCCTGATGAGGAGTTAACTTATAAAAGAGTTAACGGGAAAGGGTACAATAAAAATATTATGTTAACAACTGAGGAGAGTTATGTATTTCCTCATATTATAAATACTGATGTGAGAGACTTCCTGGATGATGTTCCTGAATATCGTCCTGTAATCATTGGTTCTGGTCCGGCTGGCTATAATGCTGCTATAAAGCTTGCGAGAGCTGGCTTTAGACCTATTCTTTTTGAGAGAGGACTTCCAGTAGAGGAACGTTCTCAGTCTGTAAATACCTTCTGGGATGAGGGTAAGCTTGATCCTGAGTCAAATGTATGCTTTGGTGAGGGTGGTGCTGGAACATTCTCTGATGGTAAGCTTAATACCGGAAATAAAGATAAGAGTGGATATTTTAAGGAAGTGCTAGAAACCTATGCTCATTACGGTGCGGATCCAGCTATAACCTATAAATCTAAGCCGCATATTGGAACAGATGTTCTTCGTACTGTACTTAAGAATATGCGTGAGGATATAGAACGTTTAGGTGGTGAGATTCATTTCGGTTGTAAGCTAACAGAGCTAGAGACAGAGATAGATTATCAATCTGATCCAGATGCTAGTGGAAAAATCTTTGGTTTCGAGACGAAACTTCCGACATATGAGTTAACTATTGAAAGAGTTGGTCGTTTGATTGATAGTGAAGAGCCTGCCTCATTTAAAGTGAAGACTCATAGCGTTATTCTAGCAACTGGACATAGTGCGAGAGATACGCTACTTATGCTTAAGTCTAAAGGTGTAGTTATGGAGCCTAAGCCTTTTGCTATGGGTGTTAGAGTTGAGCATAAAGCTGAGATGATAAATGAAGCTATGTACGGTAAAGATTATAAGGACCGATACGGCGATACTCTTCCTGCAGCTGATTATAAGCTGGTATATCATACTGAACATGATGAAGATAGACCTTCCAGAAATGTATTTTCATTCTGTATGTGTCCAGGTGGATATGTGGTTAATTCATCTTCAGAGCCTGGTACAACAGTTATAAATGGTATGAGCTATAGTGGAAGATCTGGTGGTAATTCTAACTCTGCTATAGTTGTCAGCATAAATCCTGATGACTTTATGTATGACGAAGAACCGACCAGCTATGACGAAGAAATCTCTGAACTTAAGAATATGTATCAAAAAGAACTTCGTGGATGTCTTATGCAGCTTATGATAGAGCGCGCTGCTTACACTGCGGGTGATAATGCTATTCCACTTCAGCTATATGGAGATTTGAAGGCTGGAAAGAAGTCGGATCATTTAGGTGATATAGAACCGGCAATAAAAGGTTCTTGGAACTTTGCTGATCTTAGAAATGTTCTTCCTCATTTCATGGTTGATGCAATCATTGAGGCTATGGAAGATTTTGGCCAGAAGATTAATGGCTTTGATGGAGATGATACAGTTATTACAGCTGTTGAGTCAAGAACAAGTTCGCCTGTCAGAGTAGTAAGAGATAGAGATACTATGATGGCAGAAGGTTTTCCTGGTATCGTCCCCACAGGCGAAGGCGCTGGATACGCAGGAGGTATTACTTCAGCGGCGGCTGATGGCATAAAGGCGGCTGAGGCTGTCAGTGAGTATCTGATAGATGATCTTATAGAATGTTATAAGGCATTTGAAACATCAAAGTATTTATGATTCATTTAAACTTAGTTGAAAGTTTTTTGTTTATATGAATTCATTATTGAGAGGAATATTATGAATATTAGAGAGACACTAAAAGATAAACATAGAATAGTTATTAAGGTTGGTTCATCATCTCTTGTGCATCAGGAAACGGGTGAACTTGACTATGTAAAGATAGAGAAAATGATACGACTTATCAGTGATATTAAGAATCAGGGTAAGGATGTTGTTCTGGTATCATCTGGAGCTGTTTCAGTTGGTAGAAAAATACTTGGACTTAGTAAAAGACCTGAGGTTCTTTCTATGATCCAGGCGTGTGCTGCACTTGGTCAGGGTGAGCTTATGATGCTTTATCAGAAGCTTTTCATGGAATATAACAATAAGGCTGCGCAGGTACTTCTGACATTTGATGTTATAACTTCTGATGAACGTCGTGTAAATGCTCAGAATACACTTAAACAGCTTCTTGATCTAGATATCATTCCTATCGTAAATGAGAATGATACAGTTGCAACAGATGAGATTGAGTTTGGTGATAATGATACACTGTCAGCTATCGTATCTACACTTATAGGTGCTGACCTGCTTATACTTCTCACTGATATAGACGGATTCTATACAGATGATCCTAGAAAGAATAAGCATGCTAAGCGTCTTTCTGTTATAGATAAGGTAGATGATTCTCTAAAAGATATGGCTAAGGGAACTGTAACAAGATATGGTACAGGTGGTATGTTTACTAAGATCGCTGCTGCTCAGATAGCTAGTCATGCAGGAGCTGATACAGCAATCCTTGAATCAACTGATATGGAAATTATCTATGATCTTATGAATGGTGAGGATGTAGGTACTGTATTTGTAAGTGATACATCATCTGATTTTGATATCATCGACTTTATAAAGAATAAGAAGTATCTTGAAAAGTAACTCTTTCAGATGATCCTTTAGTTAAAGGATTGGTTATATTATAAGGGGTGCAATATGGGAGATATTATCGAAGTAAAGACAGGTACTGGTCTTGTGCTAGCTGGTGGTGGCGGTAAAGGCATATATCAGGTTGGAATCCTTAAGTCTCTTGCAGAGGGCGGACTTCTACAGGATATAGTTGCTGTATCTGGCTCATCTATAGGTGGTATAAATGCCGTGCTTTTTGCCGAAGGTCTTGCTGAAGGCGGAATTGATAGAGCCATAAAGCAGATGGAAGAATGCTGGGATGATATGAATGAGGGCGTTCTATTCGACGTGAATGAAGAGTCTATTCGTGCAGGTGAGAAGAGGTTTTCTAGAAATGAAACTAAACGCCTTATAGATAAATATCTTACATATGAACTTCTTGAGAAGTCTATAGATTTATATATCACTGGTGCTAAGTGTCCGGCAACTATTAATACTACTGATGTTATATCACAGGAAGAAATGAATCTGCTATGGACTTTATCTACTGAAGAGTCTTATAAAGATTTTACTGCTGAATATTTTCATTTAAATAATAAATCTGAAGACTTTGTTAAGTCAGCAATTCTTGCGACAAGTGCGCTTCCAGTTATATATTCTCCTGTAAATATTGAGGGCGAGTTTTATGTTGATGGTGGAGTTAAGGATAATAATCCGATAAAGCCACTATATGATATAGGAATACGCCGATTTATAGTTATAGAACTTGGTACAAAAAGTGCTATAAATCCTGATATTTTCCCGGATGCTGAGATAATCGATATAGTTCCAAGTATTGACCTTGGTAAACTTGTAGGTGGTACGCTAAACTTCGATAAACAGGATAAAGCATTTAAGAAGTATTTTGCTGAACTTGAAGGAAAGAGATATATTAAGACTCTTTTTGAAAAGGATGAAGATTATATAGCTATTCAGGATAGTCTTGCCAGACTTGATCTTGAGGCTGCAAAGAAGAAAGTACAGTACGATAGAACGTATGAAACTCTTGAATCAAGCGTAAATCGTAACTTTGATTATATTAAAAACTTAGAAGAATCATTAAAGAAATTAGAGGATTGATTATGGGAGCATTAGAATCATTACAGCCAAGTAAAGTATTTAACTTTTTTGAAGAGATTGCGGCGATTCCGCATGGCTCGAAAAATACAAAGCTGATAAGCGACTACGTAGTAAGTGTTGCTAAGAGACATAACCTTAAGTATATTCAGGATGACAGCAACAATGTAGTTGTATATATGGATGCATGTTTCACTGGAACTGATGTATCAGATGCAAATGATATGGATACGGTTATTCTTCAGGGGCATCTTGATATGGTTTGTGAGAAGACTGATGATTCTGATTTTGATTTCTCTTGTGAGGGCCTTAGACTTAATGTTGAAGATGGCTTTCTAAAAGCTGAGGGTACAACACTTGGCGGAGATGATGGAATAGCTGTGGCCTATATGCTAGCTCTTATGGATAGTGATGATATTCCTCATCCACCTCTTGAACTTGTATTCACAGTAGATGAAGAGATTGGAATGCTTGGGGCGCAGGCCTTTGATATGTCTACTCTAAGTGGAAAGAAGCTTCTCAATATAGATTCTGAAGATGAAGGTCATCTCCTTGTTTCTTGTGCTGGAGGAGCTACGGCAACGCTTCATTTCCCAATTCTTAGAAGAGGTGCACAAGGCGATAAATATAGAATTGTTGTCAGTGGTTTAAAGGGTGGCCATTCTGGAGTTGAGATAGATAAGGGTAGAGCAAATGCAGATATAGTTCTTGGAAAGCTGCTTCAGTCAATCTTTTTTGTTGATGACACTATGCGTGTTATCACAGTAAGAGGTGGACTTAAGGATAATGCTATATCAGTTAAAGCAGAGGCTTTTATAGTATCTAAGAATGAGACAGAAGTTAAGAATGAAGTTTCCAGATTCTTAGAGGAATATCGTGAAAGCTACAAGGACGCTGATCCAGATCTAAGTATAACGATTGAAAAAGTAAATGTTAACTCTGATGTATATCCTCTGGATGAAGCAGCAAATCTTTCATTTGTTATGGCATATGGCAGTCTTCCAAATGGAGTGATTAAGATGAGTGAGGATATAGAAGGATTAGTTCAGACTTCTCTTAATCTTGGAATTATGGATACATTTAGTGAAGAGATTACTCTTAGCTTTAGTGTGAGAAGTAGTGTCAATAAAGAGAAAGAAGCGCTTATAGATGAACTTGCTGCTATAGTTCAGTCTGCTGGTGGAACCATGACTGTAGAAGGAGAGTATCCTGCCTGGGAGTATAAGGAAGAGTCAAAGCTTCGCGATGTTATGACTGCTAAGTATGAAGAAATGTTTCAGGAGAAAATGGTGGTTGAGGCTATACATGCTGGAGTTGAATGCGGACTTTTCGTGGATTCGATAGAAGGTCTGGATGCAGTTTCATTTGGTCCGAATATTTATGATATTCATACTCCGAAGGAAAGACTTGATATAGCAAGTACTGAGAGAACATGGAACTTTATCTTAGCGGTTCTGAAAGATTTGATGTAGTAAAGTTTACTATCGTAAGAATTATATGGAGTTTGTATGCGAGATATTACATTTATTACATTTGATGATATAAATGATTGGATACATAACAAGGGTGTCGGAATATTTGACTATGCTATCAAGATATTACTTGCTCTTGTTGTATATATAATAGTTAGTAAGCTTCTTAAGAAGATTATCAGTACTATACAGAAGCGTCTTGATAAGAAGGGTGTTGATCAGATTGCAAGTCATTTCGTGCTTAATCTTATCAAGTATGGAATATTAACATTTATCATAATAACTATTATAACTCAGCTTAAGATAGTTGAGGTTGCGTCTATAGCGGCGCTTATTGCGTCGGCTGGTGTTGGTATATCACTGGCAATGCAGGGGGCTCTTTCGAACTTTGCAGGTGGTGTCCTGCTTCTCGTTCTTAGACCTTTTAAGAAGGGAGATTATATAGTAATCTCAAGTGCAAATGTTGAAGGTGTAGTTGAAGAGATAGAGATTTATTATACAACGATACGTTCAATACTTGGCGAAACTATAAAGATTCCTAATTCCCAGCTTACTAACAATTCTGTCGTTAATAAACATGGGGATGGTAACCGTGCTTTAGTTGTAAATGTAGATATATCCTATAAGGCTGATGTAGATAAAGCTAAGTCTATTATTGCTGATATCATGAAGGAAACTCCTGAAGTAGTAGGAGAAAATGTATCAGTCTTTGTTGATGAACTAAGCAACCACAGCGTTCGTCTAGGCGGATTTTCTATGGTGCCAGTTGATAAATATTTGATGGCGAAGAGGAGTATAACAGAGAAGATTCTTCTTTCCTTCGAAGATGCAGGTATAGAGATACCATTTAATCAGTTAGATGTTCATCTTATAAATGAATAAATTAGGTGTTTTATGGAACAGATTATTAATCTAACGCCTGATCCTTACGATGTAGGTGTAAGACTTGACAAATATATATCTGAAGAGCTTGAGGATATCTCACGTTCTTATATAAAGAAGTTGATTGATAAGGGTAATATATCAGTTACTTCTCAAGGCAAAGAGAGGCGTATTAAGGCCTCTTATTTGCTGTCTGAGGGAGATGAGATTAGACTTGTTCTTCCTGAACCGGAGAAGCTCGAGATTATTCCTGAGAATATTCCTCTTGATATAGTTTATGAGGATGAGGATGTTATAGTAGTTAATAAGCCTCAGGATATGGTTGTGCATCCGGCACCGGGGAATTACTCTGGTACTTTGGTAAATGCTTTGATGTATCACTGTGGTGAATCTCTATCTTCGATTAATGGCGTAGAACGTCCTGGTATTGTACATCGTATTGATAAAGATACGAGTGGACTACTTGTTATCTGCAAGACTAACCTTGCGCATCAGGGACTTGCTCAGCAGTTTGCGGAGCATAGCATCAACCGAATATATAGTTCCATAGTATATAATCATTTTGATATAGATAAGATGGAGAAAGATGGCGATTTCTATACGCTGGTGGTTAATAAGCCTATAGCGAGAGCTCATAATGACCGAAAGAAGATGGCTATAGATCCAGATGGAAGACGTGCTGTAACTCACATCTACCTTCAGGAAAATCTGAAGGAGAATTACGCATATGTAAAATGCAAACTTGAGACGGGACGTACTCATCAGATAAGAGTACATCTTACAAGTATTAATCATCCTCTTTTAGGAGACCCGGTATATGGTCCGAAATCTTGTCCATTTAATCTGAAAGGACAAGTTCTCCATGCAGGAACACTTGGGTTTATTCATCCAAGAACTGGGACATACCTAGAGTTTAATAGTGAATTACCGGAATACTTTACAAAATTATTAGGAAGACTTAAATGAATATAGAAGAAGCAAAAAGTATAATAGATACAAATTACCAGGGAATACATAGTGCTCATAATATCAGACTAAATACCGAAAATGTAGCTCCATTTGTTGAGGTTGAAGGTTTTAAAGACATGAACTGTATACGTCATGGATTCTCAACCAGATTCGGAGGTGTTAGTAAAGGTATCTTTGAATCAATGAACCTTGGTAGATACCTGGGTGATGATATAGATGATGTTGATGAGAATTATAAAAGAATAGCTAGTAGTATTGGACTTGATTATAGACGTATCTCTTGTCCTAATCAGATTCATGAATCGAATATACTTGTTGCAACTGAGACAGATGCAGGAGACGGTATAACGAGAGATTTAACTCATTTAGGAATAGATGCTCAGATTACAAATGTTAAGAATCTTCCACTTATAGTATATACCGCTGACTGTGTGCCGATTCTTCTCGTTGATCCGGTTAGTAAAGTTATAGGTAGTGTGCATGCTGGATGGAGAGGTACTGTTGCTGGCATAGCAGCTAAGACGGTTGAAAAGATGATCGAGGTATATGGCTGTCTTCCGGAAAATATCCATGCTGCAATCGGTCCTTCTATTGGACCTGATAATTATGAGGTTGATGAAGGTGTTATTAAATCTATAGTAGAGTGCCCTTATCTTGACACGACAGAAGATAATGTAATATTTGATCCAGTATCAAACTCGGATTTTAAATATATCGTTCATTCCGGAAGTTTTGTTCGAGATAATATGCCTGAAAATTATAAGGGTATTACAACAACTAGACTTGGCGTACCTTATGAGATATTTAGAACTGTAAAGATAAGAGATAAATATATGCTGAATCTCTGGGCACTTAATGAGCTTATTCTGGTAAATGTAGGACTTAGGAGCAGTAATATCTATCAGACTAAGCTATGCACTATGAAGTATCATGACATCTTCTTCTCACATAGATATACAAAAGGTGAGAGAGGTCTATGTGCTGGTATCATAATGCTGACCTAGTATTATAATCAAATATATAACTAAAAAAGAAGCCTGACTCTTATGAGTCAAGCTTCTTCTTTACTTCTTCAAGTTCCTTCTGAAGATCATTTATTTGTTTACCTTGTTCGATTTCTTTTTGTGTCTGCTTCTTATCATATCCATGATCAGTGAAGAGAACCTTTGCTACCATAGCGCCACCACCGAAGATGAGTACAAGGATAAGTAACCAGTCGAACATTGACATAGTATCCATCCAGAAGTGGGTTGTCATGATGATTGCAACGACTATCAGTATTATAGATAGTACTGTTAAAAACTTTGGAACTATAGAATCGCTTACAAACATCCATACGATACTTATAATAAATGGAACTACTATAAGACCAGAAGGAAAACTAAATCTGCCAATTGACAAAGTTCCCATTAATCCTCCGAAGAATCCGGAACCTACGTGAACTCTATTAAATAATATAAAGAGTCCTACTGAGCAAAGTACTATTCCTGCAAGGAAAAATAATAGTTCATTTTTCTTATTCATCTTTTAACCCTTCCTTTTTATAACATTTCTTGTTATTATATGTTTTCAAGACATGTTCATGAATTAAGCTGAGTATAGAGGAAATCCTCGATTTAGTCAACTTTATGAGGATGTAATCTTGGTTAAATGTATGTGAATTATTCACTTAAATATTTTGCGTAAGGTGTTTATATGAAGAACTTTTTATTGGGTTTAATAGTTTTGGTCGTCTTTGTCGGTCTGGCGCTTTTTGTATCAGCTATTGCTATGTCTGGCGGAGACTCAAAAGTAGAGAATAAAGATAATAGTGGTACAGTAGAGATCGCAAATGCTGATAAGATAGTAGGTGCTACAGAAGCGGAAACGGAAGAAGCGACTGTATCTACAGAGAGTGCTGAGCAGGATGACTTATCTGCAACACCTATAGTTGAAGATTCATCGCAAAATGATGCAAATGAAGAACCAGACGAGAGTTCAGAAAAAGTAATAAGTGGTGCAGAAAGTTCAAATAGTTCGGCAAGTTATCAGAGTGGTGATTATTTCTCAAATAATCATACAGATAGCAAGGCTCCTGTATATCTTATAAAACCTTCAACTGTATCTGTTTATAAGGGTACCGAGTTCGATATTAGTTCATATGTTGGATATGCTGACGATGTTGACCGTGATGTAGAGGTATCATACGATAAAGAGATTGATACATCTGAAACTGGATCTGATTCTGTAACTGTAACGCTTACTGATGATGCTGGTCATTCCACGACAGCTACATTTAATGTAAATATAATAGATGGTTCTCCAAATACTTCGTCCAGTGAAGGTGGTGCTTCTGCACCTGGAAAGGTCGATTTTGATACATTTGCAGAGAATTATGGCGGCGAAGATGTATCACTTGGTATCGATGTATCCAGATGGCAGGGCGAGATTGATTTCAACAAGGTTAAGGCTGCAGGATGTGAATATGTAATTATTCGACTTGGTGGTTATGATGATGGTGAGTGCTATACAGATAGAACCTATGCCCAGAATATCAGAAATGCTAAGGCTGCCGGACTTAAGGTCGGAATCTACTGGCACGCTGAAGAAAGTAATGCTGCAGAGGTTAAGCAGAGTGCTGATTATCTGAAGAGTATCCTGGGAAATGAAACACTCGACTTCCCTATAGCTTATGACTGGGAAGACTTTGCTCATTTCCAATCATATGGAATGAATCTTTATGATATAAATGATTGCTTTAATATGTTTGCTGATGAGATGAAGAAGTCTGGCTTTGATACATGTCTCTATAGTAGTAAGAACTTCCTCGAAAATGTATGGACTAACGAGATAGGTTATAAGGTATGGCTTGCTAATTATGCTACTCAGACTGCTTATTCTGGTTCTTACTTTATGTGGCAGCAGACATCATCTGGTAAAATAGATGGTATCAATTCAGCTGTAGATTTCAACATATACTATGGCAAGCTTAATTAGTGATAATTCACATTTTGTTCTTTGATTTTCTTTCAAGTTAACTTAACTTTTCTTGTTGTTGTAATGCATTAAGTGTGCTAAAATATCTCTTGTATTTTTAATGAAGGGGTTAGAAGTTATGCCAAAACTGTTTATTAAAGCTCAGGACCTTGAGGATTACGATTCTGTCAAGGTTTTTGATGAGAGAGGTAAAGAGGTTTATTACACTAAGGATGACTTTATTGCTACAGGACATAGAATAAAGATATTCCTTGCTGATACTATAAATGAATGTGCTTATGTTCAGGAAAAGTACGGAAGAGAGGGCTCTTACTTTGAGTTTTCTGCTCGTGATAAGTTCGGTACTGTTGAACGTGATACCATGTCTCGTCTTCAGAGATATATCATAGATTATGATGAGGATCTTGAGGTTGAGGGTGATGGTTTCTCTTGGAGATATGTTCTCTATAGAGGTGCACTTCCTATGATGACTGTTAAGAATGAGAATTACCTCATTCACGGCCAGGCTCTTAATATGTGTGAGACATATATTATGGAGTTCGATATTGAATCTGATATGCTTATTGGTCTTGCATTTGCTCTTGCACTTTATGCGCTTAATAAGTATGGAGATTATTTCTAAAATATATTTAAATGATATGATTACTCTATAGGACTTTGTTAAAGCCTAGCTTTGACAAGGTCTTATATTTTGTATATTATATGTAGCAATGGCTAAGATGGAGAAACAACTTAATAATTCAGAGGATAGAAGTTCGATAAAGAACTCTTTTTTATTGCTTCTCACTGCAATCATCTGGGGTACTTCCTTTGTTGCACAAGCTGCAGGTATGGAATATATCGGACCTTTTACATTTAGCGTGGTAAGATATATTTTGGGCGGCTTGGTACTTATTCCTGTTATATATGTCATGAGAAGAGAGAAGAAGCGAAGAGGCGATAAACTTGGCGATGTCAAGTTATCTATACGTCATGGTATTGTATGTGGTATTATTCTTTGTGCAGCTTCGAACTTTCAGCAGATGGCTATGCTTAAAGCGAGTACTGGAAAGGCTGGCTTTATAACTGCGCTTTATATTATACTAGTGCCTGTTATAGGAATATTTCTGAAGAAGAAGACCAGTATTATAATATGGCTTTCAGTTTTACTTGCTTTGATAGGTCTATACTTCTTATGTATAGGACGAGGTAACAGTTTCTATATAGAAGTATCCGATATTCAGCTTCTTATATGTTCGCTTATATTTTCATTTCATATTCTATATATTGATCATGCAAATGAGAAGAATGTTGATGGAGTTATTATGTCCAGCACTCAGTTCCTGGTGGCTGCGATAATTAGTATCTTCTTTGTATATCCGATTGATGTATGTGTATATAATATGGCACTGTCTGGAAACTTGCTTTTATCTGCGCTTCCGGCTCTATGTTACTCTGGTTTTATGGCGTGCGGAGTTGCATATACCCTGCAGATACTTGGACAAAGAAATGTTAATCCTACAGTAGCGTCTCTTATAATGAGTCTTGAATCAGTAGTTTCGGCGCTATCGGGATTTGTAATATTAGGACAGAAACTCTCTGTCGATGAATTAATAGGTTGTGTTATAATGTTCGTGGCTATTATATTAGCTGAACTACCACTTCCACAGATTTTAAATAAAAGGAAAAATTTATGTCACACTTAGATCAAAATATGATTAGAAACTTCTGCATTATTGCTCATATCGATCACGGTAAGTCTACACTTGCTGACCGTATCATCGAGATGACTGGAACTCTTACAGAACGTGAGATGCAGGAGCAGGTTCTTGATAATATGGATATTGAACGTGAGAGAGGTATCACTATAAAGTCTCAGGCCGTTCGTATCATTTATAAAGCAAAGGATGGTAAGGAGTATATTCTTAATCTTATAGATACTCCGGGACATGTCGACTTTAATTACGAGGTGTCACGTGCACTCGCTGCTTGTGAAGGTGCAGTTCTTGTAGTAGATGCTGCCCAGGGTGTTGAGGCTCAGACTCTCGCAAATGTATATATGGCTATCGATCATAATCTTGAAGTATTCCCTGTAATTAATAAGATAGATCTTCCTTCTGCAGATCCTGAGAGGGTTATAACAGAAATCGAAGATGTTATAGGTATAGTTGCTGAGGATGCTCCTCAGATTTCAGCTAAAAATGGAATTAATATTGAGTCAGTTCTCGAAGCTATAGTTGAGAAGGTTCCTGCACCTACTGGCGATAATAACAAGCCATTTAAGGCTCTTATCTTTGATAGCTTGTATGACTCTTATAAGGGAGTTATTATATTCTGCCGTGTATTCGATGGCTTTGTTAAGAAGGGCTCTCGTATACATATGATGCAGACTGGAGCTGAGGCGGATGTTGTTGAAGTAGGTATCTTCGGTGCTGGCCAGTTTATTCCTCAAGAAGAAATAAGTGCTGGTATGGTTGGATACATAACGGCTTCTCTTAAAAATGTTAGAGATACGGAAGTCGGTGATACTGTAACAGATGCTGATAATCTATGTGATGAGGCACTTCCTGGATACAAGAAGGCTCGTCCTATGGTATTCTGTGGTATTTATCCTGAAGATGGTGCTAAGTATCAGGAACTTAAAGATGCTCTTGAGAAGCTGCAGCTAAATGATGCTTCTCTTTCCTACGAACCTGAAACCAGTGTTGCACTTGGCTTCGGTTTTAGATGCGGTTTCCTTGGACTTCTTCATTTGGAAGTAATCCAAGAGAGACTTCAGAGAGAATATAACCTTGATATCATTACAACTGCTCCATCGGTTATATATAAGATTCATAAAACAAATGGTGAAGTAATAGAACTTACTAATCCTACAAATATGCCGGATCCTTCTGAGATTGACTTTATGGAAGAGCCGATTGTCGATGCAGAGATTATGACTACATCTGATTATACTGGTGCAATCATGAAGCTCTGTCAGGAGAGACGTGGTATCTACAAGAGTATGGAGTATCTTGAAGAGACAAGAGTTCTTCTTAAGTACGAGATGCCTCTAAATGAGATTATTTACGATTTCTTTGATGCTCTTAAGTCAAGATCTCGTGGATATGCTTCATTTGACTATGAGTTAAAGGGATATGCTAAGTCTAACCTTGTTAAGCTTGATATCCTTATTAATAGAGAAGGAATAGATGCTCTGTCATTTATTGTATTCAGAGACTCTGCTTATGAGCGTGGTCGTAAGATGTGTGAGAAGCTGAAGAAGGAGATTCCAAGACAGCTCTTTGAGATTCCGATTCAGGCTGCCGTTGGAAGTAAGGTTATTGCACGTGAAACTATCAAGGCGCTTCGTAAGGACGTTCTTGCAAAATGTTATGGTGGCGATATATCGCGTAAGAAGAAGCTTCAGGAGAAACAGAAAGAAGGAAAGAAGAGAATGCGTCAGGTCGGATCTGTCGACGTTCCACAGTCAGCCTTCACTGCAGTCCTAAAACTCGACGACGAAGATTAATGAGTCACCCTTACGTCCGACGTGCAAAGTGACTCATTTTTGAGTCACCTTTACGTCGGACGTGCGAAGTGACTCATTTGGAGAATATTTATGAGAAAACCTCTTAGTATATATGTGCATATTCCATTTTGTAAGCATAAATGCATGTACTGCGATTTTCTATCGTTTGATGGAGAGACTAGTACAAAGAAGATTGAATATATTAATGCTCTCATGAGTGAGATAAGAATGTACAAGCCCTATGCTGATAGATACATAGTTAAGACTATATATATCGGCGGCGGTACACCTTCTTTTCTTGATGAAGCAATGATTGGAAATGTGCTAAGCACCATTAAACATATTTTTAAAATCGATAGATTTCCTGAGATTACCATAGAAGTTAATCCTGGTACTATAAAATATACAGATCTTATAGCTTATAAAGAATATGGTATAAATCGTTTATCAATCGGTCTTCAATCGGCTGATGATGAGATACTTCGCCTCCTTGGACGTATTCATAATTATGATGAATTTGTTGAAGGGTTCGAAGCAGCTCGCCGTGCTGGTTTTGAAAATATAAGTGTAGATGCTATGAGTTCGCTTCCTGGACAGGATATGCATACAATGGTTGATACGCTTACAAGAATTACTGAGCTTAGTCCTGAGCATATTTCTGTATATTCGCTTCAAGTTGAAGATGGAACGAAGCTTAAGGATAGAGAAGATCTTCTTAATATGATTCCAGATGAAGATACTGATAGAAATATGTATTACATGACTAAGAAGGTTCTTAAAGCTGCGGGCTATAATAGATATGAGATATCAAATTATTCAAAACCTGGTTTCGAGAGTCGCCACAATATGGTTTACTGGACAGGCGGTCAGTATATAGGACTTGGCATAGGTGCGGCGTCATATTTTAAAGGCGAACGATTTAATAACATAAAGAATCTGGATAATTATATAGATATATGTGAAGATATCAGAGAAGAGCTCACTAAAGATACAGATAGAATTAGATTATATGATTCAGCAACAGCTATTCTTCGTGAAAATGTTCAGACCATCTTCCTTGAATCCAGAATAGAAGAATATATGTTCCTGGGTCTCAGAATGATGAGAGGCATTAGTCGAAAAGATTTTTCTGAAAAGTTTAATCGAGATGTATTTGAACTCTACGGCGATACAATTAATAAATATGTTGACCAGGGTTACATGTATGCAGATGAAAATGTTGTAAGACTAACGGATAAGGGTATAGACATAAGTAATTACATTTTATCAGACTTTATGTTAACAACTTAAAGTGAATTATGTAGCAAACTTAAGATTATTTAGTTGATTAGAAAAATGACAAATCTACCGGTAAGTTTATTCTTGCTGGTAGATTTTTGCTTTTAAAATATGTTGTATAAATGTAATAAAATTTTCTCAAATAATTGTTATATTTCCTTGACATTTCACGTATTAGGTTGTACATTTATATATGCAGTTAGCACTCAGAGTTTTTGAGTGCTAACAAGATGGCTGGATTATTAAGATAATAACTGAATAAAGGATGGTGATATCATGGGTCAGGATTTAGAATATGATCTTGATGAACGAAAGCAGACCATCCTCAGAGCTATCATTTCCAACTATCTGGAAACTGGTGAACCTGTTGGCTCACGTACTATATCTAAACTTTCAGATCTGAATCTTAGTTCTGCTACTATCAGAAATGAGATGGCCGATCTTGAAGAATTAGGTTATATAGTACAACCTCATACATCTGCAGGTAGAATACCTACTGATAAGGGCTATCGATTCTACGTCGATACGGTTATGTCAGAAAAAGAGGAGAGCGTTAAGTCGCAGGAAGTTCTTCTGGAAAGAGTTGATAAGCTGGAATCACTGCTTATGCAGGTTGCTAAGGTTCTGGCCTACAATACCCAGTATGCGACCATGGTTACAACACCTATGCTGAGGAATAAACAGATTAAGTTTATTCAGTTATCTCAGGTGGATGAAGAGAAGCTTGTCGCAGTTATAGTCGTAGGCGACAACATAGCTAAGAACAAGATCATCAAGGTTTCCAGACCTCTTATAAATGAAGAAGTGCTTAAGTTCAATATATTGCTTAATACATTTCTTCAGGGAGTATCAGTAGATCATATAAATCTGGAACTCATGCAGACCATGAAGAAACAGGCTGGTGACTATGCTGATATTCTTGAGAGAATCTTTGAAGGTATCGTTGATGTCGTAAAAGAAGCCGAGGAAATGAAAATTTACACAAGTGGAGCATCGAACATCCTGAAGTATCAGGAACTCGGTGATGTCGAGAAAGCGACAGCACTACTTGAGACATTTGAGGAACAAACTGGTCTGAATGAACTCGCAGATGAAACTCTGAAGTCAGAGGATGGAGATCATAGTATTCAGATATATATAGGAGATGAAGCTCCTGTACAAAATATGAAAGATTGTTCTATCATTACTTCGACTTACCAGTTACCTGAAGGCGCGAAAGGAACCATAGGCATCATAGGTCCTAAGCGTATGGATTATAAAAAAGTAGTTAGTACACTTAAGAATCTAACAGATGAACTGGACAATATATTCCGAGCAGGCGAGAGAGGGGAGAACTAATGGCAAAAAAAAGTATGAACGAAAAGCTCAGAAACCTTAAAGAGGATAAGGGCTCCGGAGATTCAACTGAGCAGAAGATAAAGGTTGTTGAGGGTGCTGAGAATCCTGGTACAAGAGCTAAGATTGATGAAGAACTTAACTACGACGAGGATGATGAGGCAGCTAGACCAAAGCCGGTTCCAAAGAAGAATCGTCGAGGCAGCAAGCAAATGCAGGCTGAACTTGAAGCGGCTAAGGAACTTGCCGAAGGTAATAAAGAAAAGTATACAAGACTTCTATCTGAGTTCGACAATATGCGCGAGCGTAACAAGAAAGAGAGTCTTGAAATGTCAGATAAGGGAGCTATGGAAGCGCTTGAGAAGATACTTCCTGTTATCGATAACTTCGAAAGAGCTCTTGAGTCTATAAATGATGAAGAAAAGACTCCGTTTGAAGATGGTATCGAGAAGATATACAAGCAACTTATGGAGGTTCTTGAATCAATAGGCGTTAAGCCTATGAATGCTGTTGATACAGAGTTTGACCCAATGCTTCACAATGCAGTTATGCATGAGGAGGATCCTGATAAGGGAGAGAACCTTGTTGTTGAAGAGATGCAGAAGGGTTATATGTATAAAGAAAACGTACTCAGACATGCTATGGTCAAGGTCGTTAATTAATTAAGTTATTTAAATTAGGAGGATATATAAAAATGGGAAAGATTATAGGTATTGACTTAGGTACAACAAACTCATGTGTTGCCGTTATGGAAGGTGGTAAGCCAGTTGTTATCACTAACGCTGAAGGATCACGTACTACACCATCTGTAGTAGCATTCCTTAAGTCAGGTGAAAGAGTTGTCGGCGATGCTGCTAAGCGTCAGGCTGTTACAAATGCAGATAAGACTATTTCATCTATTAAGAGACATATGGGTTCTGATTATAAGGTTGAAATTGATGATAAGAAGTATTCACCAGAAGAGATTTCTGCTATGACACTTCAGAAGCTTAAGGCTGATGCTGAGGCTTATCTTGGCGAGAAGGTAACAGAGGCTGTTATTACAGTTCCTGCTTACTTCACAGATTCACAGAGACAGGCTACAAAGAACGCTGGTAAGATTGCTGGTCTTGAAGTAAAGCGTATTATCAACGAGCCTACAGCTGCTGCACTTTCATATGGTCTTGATAATGAGAAAGAGCAGAAGATCATGGTATACGACCTTGGTGGTGGTACATTCGATGTATCTATCATTGAAATCGGTGAAGGAGTTATCGAGGTTCTTGCTACAGCAGGTAACAACAAGCTTGGTGGTGATGACTTCGATGAGGCTATAACAAAGTATATGCTTGAGGAGTTCCAGAAGAAGGAAGGCGTAGATCTTTCAGGCGATAAGATGGCTATGCAGAGACTTAAGGAAGCTGCTGAGAAGGCTAAGAAAGAGCTTTCATCTCAGACAGTTACAAATATTAACCTTCCTTTCATTACAGCTACAGCTGATGGTCCTAAGCATTTTGATATGGATCTTACAAGAGCTAAGTTTGATGAGCTTACAGATGATCTTGTTGAGAAGACAAGAGGTCCTGTACAGCAGGCACTTGATGATGCTGGTCTTTCAGCTAGCGAGCTCGATAAGGTTCTCCTTGTTGGTGGTTCTACAAGAATTATCGCAGTTAAGGATGCAGTTAAGACAATCACAGGTAAGGAGCCATTCCAGGGTATTAACCCAGATGAGTGTGTAGCTATTGGTGCTTGTATCCAGGGTGGTAAGCTCGCTGGTGATGCTGGTGCAGGAGATATCCTTCTTCTCGATGTTACACCACTTACACTTTCTATTGAGACAATGGGTGGTATCGCTACTCACCTTATTGAGAGAAATACAACAATTCCTACACATAAGAGCCAGATATTCTCAACAGCTCAGGATAATCAGGATGCTGTTGATATCAATATCGTACAGGGTGAAAGAGAGTTCGCTAAGGATAACAAGTCACTTGGTAGATTCCGTCTTGATGGTATTGCTCCAGCTCGTAGAGGTGTTCCACAGATTGAAGTATCATTTGATATCGATGCTAACGGTATCGTTAACGTATCAGCTAAGGATCTTGGTACAGGTCGTGAGCAGCATATCACAATCACTTCTGGTACATCACTCTCAGATGATGATATCGAGAGAGCTATGAAGGAAGCTAAGGAATATGAAGAGCAGGATAAGAAGCGTAAGGAAGGCGTAGAAGTACGTAATGACGCTGATGCTATGGTATTCCAGACAGAGAAGGCTCTTCAGGAAGTTGGAGATAAGCTTCCAGAAGATGACAAGAAGAAGGTTGAGGAAGAGCTCAAGTCACTTAAGACAATTATTGAAGGAACAGATATTGAGAACCTTTCAGATTACGATATAGAAAAGCTTAAGGCTGGTAAGGAGTCACTTATGACTTCAGCTCAGCAGCTCTTCGAGAAGCTCTATGAGCAGAGCGGTCCTGGAGCAAATGCTGGTACAGGCGCAGGCACACCTGACTTTGGTGATGGTGATGTTGTTGATGGAGACTTTACAGAAGTTTAATATTGAAGGGTGATAAACTATGGCAGAGGAAAGAAGAGATCTGTATGAGGTCCTTGGAGTTTCCAAGAATGCTACAGATAGTGAATTAAAAAAAGCTTATAGAGTTCTTGCTAAAAAGTACCATCCTGATGCTAATCCTGGAGATAAAGAAGCAGAAGAGAAGTTCAAAGAGGCTTCTGAAGCTTATGCTATTCTTTCTGATCCAGCTAATAGACAGAAATATGACCAGTTTGGATTTGCTGCCTTTGAGCAAGGCGGCGGTCCAGGCGGTGATGGATTTGGATTTGATTTTGCTGATATGGGCGACATCTTTGGTGATATCTTCGGTGATATCTTTGGTGGCGGTCGTCAGCGTCAGACCAACGGACCACAGAAGGGTGCCGATATTAGAACAACTGTTCGTGTAACTTTTGAAGAAGCTATATTTGGTACACAGACTGAGATAGAGCTTCCTCTTAAGGATGAGTGTCCAGTATGTAAAGGTAGTGGTGCTCAGCCAGGTCATGCTCCTGAGACTTGTACAAAGTGTGGCGGTAAAGGTCAGGTTGTTTATACACAGCAGTCACTTTTTGGTATGGCAAGAACTGTTCAGACATGTCCTGATTGTGCAGGTTCTGGAAAGATTATTAAGTACAAGTGTTCAAACTGCGCAGGTTCAGGTTATGTAAAGAGTAAGAAGAAGATTCAGATAAAGGTTCCTGCAGGTATTGATAATGGTCAGTCTATCAGACTTCGTGAGATGGGTGAGCCAGGTATCAATGGTGGTGAGCGTGGTGATCTTCTTGTAACAATCCTTGTAGATAAGCATCCAGTATTCCAGAGACAGGGTTACGATATATATTCATCAGAGCCTATCTCATTTACTCAGGCTGCTCTTGGCGGTAAGGTTCAGCTTAATACAATAGATGGTCCTTACAACTATGATATAGCTCCTGGTACTCAGACAAATACTAAGGTTAAGCTTAAGGGTAAGGGTGTTCCAACACTTAAGAACAAGACAGTTCGTGGTGATCACTATGTAACACTTGTTGTTCAGGTTCCTGAGAATCTTACAGATGAGCAGAAGTCTATACTTAATCAGTATGAAAATGCTTCTGGTCCAGCTGTTAATACAAGATCTTCGACAGATTCAGCTGGTGATTTCTCATTTGGTGGTCATAAGAAGAAAAAGTTTAGAAAGTAATACCTTTATATATTTTCCTGTTTGAAAATGTGACAAAGTGTCATTGGCACCTTGTCACATTTTTGTATTTGCTGTATATTGCTAGGTTTTAATGATTTTGTTATACTGTTTTTTGTTTTTATGCGGAAGGTTTTATATTTTGATGTATAAAAATGTTTTAAGGGACTGGGATAACATTACTAGGAGGAAAAAATGAGAAACAAAAAAATGATGATTAAAAGGATACGTAATGTTGTACTTTTATGCTCTATGCTTTTTGCTATGTCTGTAGGTCTTACAGCTTGTGGATCTGAAGTTGGAGAAAATGAAGCAAAAGAGAGAAAGACAACTGAGGAAGTAACAGAGGTTACTACAGAAGCAACAACCGCTGCTACGACAGAAGAAGTAACTACAGAAGCAACCACAGAGGCGAAGAAGGAAGAAGATGGTACTGCTTCAAAGACTGATGCTAGTGCTGGTCAAGATTATCTTGTTAAATCATTTACATTTGCGGATGATGGAACATCTGGTGATTTTGTTCTTGAATCATTTGATGCGTATGATAACGATTTTGTTGCGAGTATTCAACCAGGTGATAAACTGGATAATGGATATGAGATTGAATCTGTAGAAGAAGATGATTCTATCTATTGGCTTAATAGCCAGGGAGGAGATTCTTTATATTATCTAGAACTACAGGAGAATGGAAATTATTATCTCTTTGATGATGCTGGATTTGCTGCTACAAGTGAAGTTGGTGAGAAGACATTTCCTATATCAAAGGATGTAGTTATAGTAGATGATTTTTCACCTTTCGGTAAAAAAGGAATTAATTATAGTGAAAGTGAAGTTAAGATTTATAATACTATAGATGATTTAAAGGCACAGCTTGATAGTGAAAATGCTTGGTATACACCTGAACTCTTTATCAGAGTTGAAGGTGGAGAGATTACATTTATCTCTGTAAATCCATGGCAGCATGAGCCATGGGGTGATTTCTAGAAAGGGTATTATAATTTAGTTATAGAAGGTAAATGAAATGATTTGGACAAAGTTTTCTATAGAAACTACAACTGAAGTTGTTGATCTTCTTTCTGATTTTCTGAGTGAGAAAGGAATTGAAGGTATACAGATTGAGGATAATGTTCCACTATCTGAAGATGAGATAAAGCAGATGTTTGTTGATATACCTCTTCAGCTTGGTGAGGATGATGGTTCTGCAAAGGTTTCCTGCTTCCTCGATGATAGTTTTGATGCTGCTAAGATTGATGAGTTAAAGCTTGAGGTCAAGGCGGAGCTTGAACGACTTTCAGATTTTCTCCCTGTTGGAACTGGAGTTATCACGGTAGAGGATACAACAGATGACTCAACCTGGAATGATAAGTTTATGGAAAACTTTAAACCCTCAAGATTATATGACAATATAGTTATTATGCCTGTAATAGATGATGAGTCTGATGTATATGATACTCTTAAGGCTTATAAGAATCTTGAAGGATTTGAACTTCGAGATGATGATAAGGTTATAAGAATAAAGACGGTTACTGCATTTGGAACTGGTACACATGAGACGACTAGACTCTGTCTTGGAGCTGTTCAGCAGTCCCTCAAGTTAGATGAGGATAAAGAAAAGTCTGTATTTGATATAGGTTGTGGAAGTGGTATTCTTTCTATAGCTTCATGTCTTATGGGTGCAGGTTATGTTCATGGACTGGATATAGATCCTCAGGCAGTTAAGGCTAGTGCTATAAATGCTGAGGCAAGTGGGCTTAGTTCTGATAGAATAGAATTTTCTTGTGGAAATCTTCTTGCTGATAATAGAATAGCTGAAAACTTCCTGGCTCAGGATGATAATAGAGAAAAGATGGAGAAAGCAAGTCTTGGTTCAGGCATAGCATCTCCAATCAATCCTGATGATGCAGCGCGTATAGTTGATATAGGACTTGGAGATTCAGATCCAATCCCTGCTCGCAAGTACGATATAGTCGTTGCAAATATTCTGGCTGACGTTATAATACCACTTGCAACTATTGTTAGAGATTACATGACTGAAGATGGTGTATTTATATCATCTGGAATCAGTGAAGGAAAAGCAGACGCTGTAAGAGAGGCTCTTCTTGAAAATGGATTTAAGATTGTAAATGAAACTAGAGAAAATGAATGGGTTTGCTTTACTGCAAAATAGTTTCATTTAATATCTTATGAGGTTAGATTATGCATAGATTCTATGTTGATGGTTGTTCTGAGGCAGATAAGTGTATCAGGATAACTGGTGAAGATGTAAATCATATATTGAATGTACTTAGACTCGGCGTAAATGATGAGATTACGGTCAGTGATGGAAGCTCGAGAGATTTTCTTTGCAGAATCACTGAGTGTGACTCACAGTATATTCTAGCGAATATTATAGATATATACGATAATAATTCAGAACTTCCTGTTGATATATATTTGTTCCAGGGAGTGCCAAAGGGTGATAAGCTTGAAACTATCATTCAGAAATGTGTAGAACTCGGAGTTCACTGCATAATTCCTGTAATGATGGAAAGAACTATCGTTAAGCTTGATGATAAGAAACAGTCTAAGAAGCTTTCTAGATATCAGCTTATCTCAGAATCCGCCGCAAAGCAGTCTAGGAGAGGTATAATTCCTGAAGTATGTGAATATATGTCTATGAAAGAGGCTATCCTTTATGCAAAGGAACATATGGATATTATACTTTTTCCATACGAGTTTGCTGAAGGTATGGACGAAAGTCGAAAGATTATAGAGAATATCGTATCTGAAGTAGATAAGCAGCGGGATGATCAGGAAGATAAGAAGACAATCGGTATCTTTATCGGTCCTGAAGGTGGCTTTGCAGATATGGAAGCAAAAGAGCTGCAGGAGATTGGGGCTAAGACTATGTCTTTAGGACATAGAATACTTAGAACAGAGACAGCTGGTATGACGGTAATGTCGATACTAAGCTTTATGCTGGATAAATAATGAAGTATGAGGAATAAGATGGAAGTATATTTTGATAACAGTGCAACTACAAGAGTTTATGATGAAGCTATAGATATAATGGTTAAGACTATGAAGGAAGACTACGGAAATCCTTCATCTCTTCATCTTAAAGGTCTTGATGCTGAACATATAGTAAAAGATGCAGCGGATAAGATATGTAAGAGACTTAGATGTTTACCGGAAGAACTTATTTTCACATCAGGTGGAACAGAGTCTAATAATATGGCTATTATTGGTACAGCTCTTGCAAAGAAAAGAACGGGAAAGCATATTGTTGTATCCTCGGTAGAGCATGCGTCAGTTTCCGCAGTAATGCAATTTCTGATCAGGGAAGGTTTTGAGGTTAGTTATGTGCCTGCAAATGAAAAAGGCGTAGCTTCTCCTGAAGCATTTGCTGATGCAGTAAGAGACGATACTATACTTGTTTCTTGCATGCATATCAATAACGAGATAGGTTCGGTAATGCCTGTAAATGAGATATCCCGCGCTGTAAAGTCTAGGAATCCAAATGTATACTTTCATGTAGATGCTATACAGTCATTTGGTAAGATAGATACTATTCCGAAGCAAATGGGATGTGATCTTATGTCTGTATCAGGTCATAAGATTCATGGACCTAAAGGTTCTGGATTTTTATATGTTAAGAAGGGCGTGCTTATCAGACCAATAATATATGGTGGTGGTCAGCAGAAGAATATGCGTTCTGGTACAGAAAATGTTCCTGCTATAGCTGGACTTGGTGTAGCTGTAGAGAAGACATTTGAAGATTTTGATAAGAAGATAGAACATATTACATCCCTTAGAAATAAGCTGATTGAAGGCCTTACAAGTATAGATGAGGTTTATTCGAATACAGATACTGAGAACTTTGCTCCACATATAGCAAGTATTAGTTTTGTTGGAGTTAGAGCTGAGGTTATGCTTCATTCCCTTGAGGATAAAGGTATATATGTATCTTCAGGCTCTGCTTGTTCATCAAATAAGGCAAAGGAATCTGCGGTTCTTACTGCTATAGGACTTGATAAGAAGAGGCTTGAATCCACACTTAGATTCAGCTTTGGAGAATCTAATACAGAGGATGAAGTGGATTATGCTATAAATACTATAAAGGAACTTCTTCCTGTTCTGAGACATTATGTTCGCGGATAATATGGTGATAATATGAGTATTAAAAATGTTGTATTTGATGTTGGAAATGTTCTTATAGATTTTTGTTATAAAGATCTTATGCGTGAGCTCGGTTTTAGCGAGGATACTGTAGAGTTCTTATCTAAAAATATGGTTGAGACAGATTTTTGGAATGAACTTGATAGAGGCGTTAAGTTTAACCGAGACGGCGTTTTAAAGTTTACTAATGAATATCCTGAATATAAAGATGAGATAATACTTTTTTGGGACAATTTAGATAAGATAGTTAAGGAATATGATTACTCGGAAAAGCTTTTTATAGATCTTAAGAATGCTGGTTATGGAGTATATGTATTATCAAATTATCCGGTTGAAACATATCATATGCATTGGCCAACATTTAAGTTCTTGCCTCATGCTGATGGATATATAGTGTCTGGACTTGAGAAGGTTATTAAACCTGAGGAAGAAATCTTTAGATTGCTAGAATCAAGATTTGGTATTAAACTTGAAGAATCACTTTTTGTTGATGATCGTAAGGTTAATACCGATGCTGCAGAGTCTTATGGTATGTCTGTAGTGCTATTTACGGGATATAAGGAACTCTTAGAATCATTTAAGAGTTACGGTATTAATATTTAAAATCTAAGTTAGGGATTAGGAGACAATATGGAAAACACTAGAATGTTTTTGATCAGATATGCTGAGATAGGTACTAAGGGCAAGAATAGATATGTATTCGAAGATATTCTCTGTAAGAGGATAAGAAACAGACTTGAGCCTCTTGGTGACTTTAAGGTATGGAGAGATTTTGGCCGTATATATATTGAGGCTTTTTCTGATTATGATGAAGATGAAGCAATTAATAGACTTACTAAAATATTTGGTATAGTTGGTGTTTGTCCTGTTACTGTAGCGGATGAATTTAGCTACGAAGGTATTCGTGCAGCTGTATTTAAGTATTTTGAAGAGACATTTGGTGATTCTCCTGATAATGAATATGACGGATATAAGTTCTCATTTAAGGCTCATACCAAGAGAATAAATAAAGATTTCCCTATGAACTCTATGGAAGTTGATATCGAGATAGGTCATGATATTCTTGAGAGATTTGAATCTGAGGGACTTACTGTAGATGTACATAAGCCTGATGTTATGCTTGAGATTGAGCTTAGAGGAGATAAGGGATATGTATATTCAAAGAAGATTCCGGGTCCAGGAGGCCTTCCTGTTGGTACAAATGGTAAGGCTATGTCTCTTCTTTCAGGTGGTATAGATAGTCCTGTTGCTACATATATGATAGCTAAGCGTGGTGTTGAGATGGAGGCAGTGTACTTTAACTCACCTCCATATACTTCACAGAGAGCGCTTGAGAAGGTTGAGAAGCTAGGAACAATTCTTTCTCAGTATACTGGTCCTATCAGATTTTATAATGTTAACTTTACAGATGTTCAGCTTTGTATCTATGATAACTGTCCTCATGATCAGCTTACTATCATCATGAAGAGAATCATGTTCCAGATTGCAGAAAGACTTGCAGAAAAAGATGAATGTCAGGCTATAGTTACTGGAGAGTCTATTGGTCAGGTTTCTTCGCAGACAATGCAGAGCCTTGGCGTTATCGATGCTGCAGTTACATGTCCTGTATATCGTCCTGTTATTGGTATGGATAAGCAGGAGATTGTTGAGTACTCACAGCGTATAGGTACATTTGAAACATCTATAGAACCTTATGAAGACTGCTGTACAATATTTGTAGATAAACATCCTGTTACAAAGCCAAAAATGTATGCTATCGAAAGATCAGAGAAGAAGCTTGTAGGTAAGATCGAGGAACTAGTAGATAAGGCAGTTGAGACCGCTGAACTTATAATTCTAAAATAGTTTAAAAAAAATTATAAATTTTTTTAAAAAGTACTTGCATTTAAAATATATGTCTGTTATACTTACGTTCGTTGTTAAGAGATGGTCCGTTGGTCAAGCGGCTAAGACGCCGCCCTCTCACGGCGGAAACAGGGGTTCGATTCCCCTACGGACTACTTAAATGCATCTTGTTCTGAGACATAAAACCCCTGTCTCAGAACTTTTTTTTTGAGGTGTGACGTGAGCCATACAGAAGAATTAAAAGAAATAAAACATATCAAGAAAGATATCACAAAGGTACTTAAAGCTAGTGATATGCCTAACTTCAATGTAGAGGATAAGGAAACCATCGAGAAGAAGAGGAAAAAGCTCTTCAATCGTAGACTTGGTCTTCTTGCAACATTCTCTATTCTTTTTGTTGCTATCTTAGCATTTCTTGTAGTGACACTTGTATCATTTATCAAATCGCGTGAGACAGGTGGAGCAAATTATCCTGGAAAGATTGCATATGCTTATATTGAGATATTTAACAAGTCTGGCAATTATACACTAGCTGATTTTGTATCTAGAGAGTGTCCACATAGAGATTCCTATATCAATCATATAGAAGATGGTATAAAGCTTAATCAGGATTATATTAAGTCACTTGATGAAGGGTCTGCTGTTGTTACTGTAGGAACTTCATATAATGAGCAAGCTCGTAAGGATATTCTTAGAAGTAAGGGTTATAAGAAGACTAAAGCTTCAGACGTTAAGGATGTTACCTTAGTTACGACTTATATTGATTCAAATGGTCACTCAAGCAGTAGTACTCTTACTTATGTATTTACCGTTATGCAGGTAAGTGGAAAATGGTTCCTACTAGATATGGTTCAGCAGATAGCCTCTGATTCTGAAGCTACTGTAACAGATGCGACAGTAACAGATGCGAGTCTTACTGATGCTAGTGCTACGGATGCAAATGGTCTACTATATGATCTATATTCTAAGGAACTTATCTTCGATGGACATACATATACTATTCCTTTTGATTATTCAAAGATTATGGAAAAGTATTCCTTTGAATTATCTGACTATGGATATGAAGAGGGCTATAAGCTTAGTTCTGGAGATATGATTACTGGAACTATTGCTCTTGAGAATAAAGACATGGATAAGAATGTATCTATCTGGGTTGGCTTCATAAATGATACAGACAGTGCTGCAGATCTAAAAGATACGAGTGTTAATTCATTTAGAATGGATGTGAGATGGGCTGAATCAGATGATTATCCAGAGCTGATACTTCCTGGAAATATCACATGGGGAAGCACAGCAGAGGATATTATCGATGCATATGGTGAGCCGGATGAGGCTCCGGTATATTCTGAAGAATATGGATACACAATATATAAGTACACAAATCCTGAGAGGGATTATCATGTTGAACTTATCGTATATGATGAGCTTGGTCTTACAGAGATATCTCTAAGAGCGTATTAATTAATTTATTTTCATCAGATTCTGATGACACAGATGTAACGGGGACGTCGACAAGTATATATCTTGATGTATGTCCCCTATAATATTTTATACCATCTTTTTCGATGATCTCTTCTATAAGGATGGTATCCTTTTCATTTTTAAATGAATCTTCATAAGACTTCTTTTGTGCGGCGGTGAGAGATAGTATCTTTTCACTTCTTTCGTTCTTGATTTGTTCCTCAACCTGGTTTGGCATTTTATCTGCCACGGTACCTTTTCTTCTGGAATACTTAAATGTGTGTATCTCATAGAGACTCAGCTTACTAAGGTTATTAAAAGTATCTTCGAAGTCTTCCTCAGTTTCGCCAGGGAAACCAACTATAACGTCAGTAGTAATAGCAGGGCGGTCATATACAGATCTAAGTCTTTCTACAGTATCCATGTATTCTTCTATAGTATAATGTCTATTCATAGCTTTTAATGTGTTATTAGAAGCACTTTGAAGAGATAGATGGAAATGAGGACAGAACTTAGGAGTATTTACTACAACGTCTAAGAATCTATCTGTTATGACTCTTGGTTCAACTGAACTCATTCGGATTCTTTCTATACCATCAATTTTTGCGACTTCAGATATTACATCTGCAAGATCATAATGGTCTTTATCTGATGTATCATCAGCTTCGTATGAATCATCTCTGTATGAGGATACATTTATACCAGTAAGAACCAGTTCCTTTACACCATTATCAGCGAGAAGAGCAGCTTCTTCTATGATATTGCTAAGCTTTCTGCTTCTTATACGACCTCTGACATAAGGGATAATACAGTAAGTACAGAAGTTGTTACATCCGTCCTGAATCTTTATATAAGCACGTGTATGATTCTCTGGAAATGCTATGCTGAGATTTTCAAAATCTGGATCAGCATTTATGTCGATATAATTATCTGTAGTAGACTTATTAACTATATATTCAGAGAGGATTCTAGCTGTATCCTTCTTACGGTTATTTCCGATGATAAGATCACAAGTACCATTATCAACTAATTCATTTCCAGTAGCCTGTACGTAACAGCCAGTTGCGGCTATTATAGAGTTAGGGCTAAGCTTTCTCATACGATGTATCATTTGTCTGGATTTTCTATCAGCGATATTAGTGACTGAACAGGTGTTGATTATATAGATATCAGCACCTTCTTCAAGTGAGCCTCGTACGCATCCCTCATCTATAAGAGACTGCATCATAGCATCAGATTCGTATTGGTTTACTTTGCATCCTAAAGTGTGTATATAAACTCTTTTATTCTTTAATTCTAAGGACATCTAGAATACACTCCTGTTGTTAAATTGCGGTTAAACTATTATTGACTTTTCATAGCATAACTTTTATTATTATAGCATAACATAAAAATCTGTAAACTACGGAGGATTTAGTAATGACACAAGTTAAAGTATCTCTTAATTCTATGGAAAAAGTTAAGTCGTTTGTTAATGATATTACTGGTTTCAAGGCTGATTTTGATCTTGTTTCTGGTAGATATGTTATAGATGCTAAGTCAATCATGGGAATCTTCAGTCTAGATCTTTCTAATCCTATTCAGCTTAATATATATGCTGATCACGATGAGGATAAGATTATGGAGGCAATTAAGCCATATATCGTTGATTAATGTTTTGTATATTATCGTAAATGAGAGAGAAAAATCTAAAACTATAGGGAGCTGGATTGGCTCCCTATTTTAACGTCAAAAATCAGGAGTATTAAATGCTTGATAAGGATATGAGAGAACCTCTTTTTGAATATCTTGAAGATCGATATGGAAAGGTTCGAATCATTGAAGAAAAGGTTATAAAGAAATCACGTGCAGACGTGCTGGCTATAGTTGAAGGTGGTATTATCGGTCTTGAGATTAAGTCAGATAATGATACTTACGTAAGGCTTGCACGTCAGGTGAAGGACTATGACAGATTCTGTGATAATTGTTATGTGGTTGTAGGAGAAAGTCATATACATGTTGCTGAACATATTCCTGATTATTGGGGAATCATAGTCATTAGTCAGGAAAATGTTATCGTTGAACGTGATGCTGAGACTTGTCCGAAGGTAAGTATTACAAATCAGCTTGGTATACTCTGGAGGAGTGAACTTCTTAACATACAGCTTAAGGAAGGACTTCCAAAGCTTCCCAGCACCAGGAGAGCTGATATCTATAAGAGACTTATAGATACTGCGGGAGAGCCAACTATAAAGGTTGATATATGTGAGCAGCTCTTTGAGAGGGACTATACGATATTTGATAATAAGAAACCAGAAGAGGACTCTACAAAGACTACAAAAAGAAGTACGAAAAGAGCTTCAAGAAGAAAAGTAAGTAGGAAATCTGTAGCAGCCGATAAAAAAAGAGCTCATGTAACAAATTATGTAGGTCCAAGGAAAAAGAAGTTATCAAGTAAAAAGACTTGACGTGTATAGTTATATTTGTTATTATAAACAAGCTGTGTAAAGTAATAATACTTGATTAGGGAAAATGAGTCATGGATGAAAGGCTGAGAAAGTCTCTTTTATATGATTTCTATGGTGAACTCCTCACGGAGCATCAGAAAGCTGTATTTTCTGCAGCTATCTTTGATGATATGAGTTATTCAGAACTGGCTGAAGAGTTTGATTGTTCCAGACAGGCTGCATTTGACTTAATCAGAAGAATAAATAATAAGTTGGAAGGCTACGAGACAAAGCTTGGCCTTTTAGATAGGTTCTCGAAAGCTAAGGATAAGATGCAGGAACTTACACAGGCAGTTAAAGATATGAATGAATCTGTAAATGCATCTGATATGGACAAGAAGGTAAAGAGTCAGTTGATTAGTGGACTGAGTGATATATCCAGTATGTCAGCTGAGATATTTGATGAGTTTTAATGGAGAATATAGATGGCATTTGATAGCTTAAGCGACAAGATGCAAAATGTTTTCAAAAAGCTGAGAAGTAAAGGACTTTTGGATGAGGCTGATGTAAAAGAGGCTATGAAGGAAGTTAAGAGAGCTCTTCTCGAAGCTGATGTTAACTTTAAAGTCGTTAAAAACTTTGTGAATACTGTAACCGATAAGGCTATAGGTGAAGATGTTATGAAGGGTCTTAATCCTGGCCAGATGGTTATAAAGATTGTTAAAGATGAACTTGTTAGTCTTATGGGTGAAGAAGTTGTTGAAATGAAGCTTCTTCCAAGCAATGAACAGACTATCATTATGATGTGTGGTCTTCAGGGTGCTGGTAAGACTACAACAGTTGCAAAGCTTGCTGGACAGTACAAGAATAAGGGTAAGAAACCTCTCCTTGTTGCCTGTGATATCTATAGACCAGCAGCTATAGAACAGTTAAAAACAAATGGTGAGAAGGTTGGTGTTCCTGTGTTTGAGATGGGAACTGACCATAAGCCGGTTGAGATAGTTCAGGAAGCTCTTAAGTATGCTAGAGCAAATGGCATAAATCTTGTATTTATAGATACAGCTGGTCGTCTTCATATAGATACTGATATGATGGATGAGCTGAAGGATGTTAAGAGAGAAGTAGAAGTAAATTATACACTTCTCACTGTTGATGCCATGACAGGTCAGGATGCTGTAAATGTAGCAAAGACCTTTAATGATGAGATTGGAGTTGATGGTGTAGTTCTTACCAAGCTCGATGGTGATACCAGAGGCGGTGCTGCACTTTCTATAAAAGCTGTTACTGGTAAGCCTATTATGTATGCTGGTATGGGCGAGAAGTTAACAGATCTTGAGCCGTTCTATCCTGATAGAATGGCTAGCCGTATCCTCGGAATGGGTGACGTTGAGACTCTTATTGAGAAGGCTCAGTCAGCTATAGATGAAGAACAGGCTAAGGCCATGGAGAAGAGTCTTAAGGAAGGCTCATTTGACTTTAATGATTTCCTTGCTCAGATGGAGCAGATGGAAAAAATGGGTAGCATGACAGATATCATGAATATGATACCAGGTATGAGTCAAAAGATGGGTAATATCCAGATTGATGATGATGCTCTTACAAAACCTAGAGCCATCATACAGTCTATGACTTATGAAGAAAGATCTAATCCAGATCTTATAAATGTCAGCAGAAAGCAGAGAATTGCTAAGGGCTGTGGTATGGATATCGCAGAGGTTAATCGCTTCATGAAACAGTTTGAAGAAACTAGAAAAATGATGAAGAAGATGACCAATATGATGAGTGGTAAGGGAAGTAAGAAACGTCGTAGAGGTGGTATGAGATTCCCATTTGGTTTTTAATAATGTTTAATAGCCCATAAGGCTAAATATATTATATTTCATTTTTATGGAGGAATTAAAAAATGGCAGTAAAGATTAGATTAAGAAGAATTGGTTACAAGAAGCATCCTATCTACAGAGTTGTAGTTGCTGATTCAAGAACAGCTAGAGATGGTAAGGTTATCGATGAGATTGGACAGTATGATCCAAATCAGGAGCCTTCAATGTTTAAGGTAGATGAAGAAGCTGCTAAGAAGTGGCTTGCATCAGGTGCTCAGCCAACTGAGACAGTAGAGAAGCTCTTTAAAAAGGCTGGTATTGAGAAGTAATACATAGAGGGAGGTAAGACCAGATGAAGGAATTAGTTGAACTAATTGCAAAATCTCTTGTCGATAATCCTGATAGTGTAGTTGTTACAGAAACTTCAGACGATAATACCATTAATATAGAGCTTACAGTTGCTCCTGAAGATATGGGCAAAGTTATTGGAAAGGGTGGACGTATCGCAAAGTCCATTAGGACTGTAGTAAAAGCAGCTGCATCAAAGGGCGATAAAAAGGTTGTTGTTGATATTAGATAATTTGGTAGTGTGCCTATAACGGCACACTACTATGTTTATTGAGATTAAACAAAGGATACTCAATGGAAGATTTCTTTAGAATAGGAGTCCTTACTTCACCTCACGGTGTAAAAGGCGAGATAAGTGTATATCCAACCTCTGATGATCTAGAAAGATATAGAGAATTATCTGTATGTTTTCTTAAGCTTAAAGATGGTATGAGGGAAGTTCATGTTACTTCGTGTAAGTACAAGAAGAATCAACCTGTACTTAAGTTTGAAGAGTTTAATTCTATAGAAGAGATTGAACCTCTTAGACATACAGAACTCTATGTTGATAGAGAACATGCTATATCTCTTGAGGAAGGCGAATATTATATGGCCGACATCCTAGGCTTTGATGTTGAGGATGAGAACGGTAAGATTGGTGTTCTTAAGGATTATATAGAGAATGGTGCGGATCAGACTATATTCATTGTTGAATGTTTAGATGGCAGTACCAAATATATACTTGATATTCCAGAGTTTGTTCAAAAGGTTGATCTAGATTCAAAAAAGATTCATGTTGTTATGATAAAAGGTATGTAATTATATGAATTATCATGTTATGACCTTGTTCCCAGAGCTTATAGAACAGACTGTTGATCACAGTATTACTGGTAGAGCTTTAAAAAGTGGTGTTATTAGCTTAAATGCGGTAAATATGCGCGACTTTTCACAAAATAAGACTAAACACGTAGATGATTATATCTATGGTGGTGGATCTGGTATGCTTATACAGGCTGAACCTGTGTGGCTTTGCTACCAGGATCTTATAAAGAAGGTCGGTATAAAGAATACTAGAGTTCTATATATGTCCCCTCGTGGTAAGACATTTAATCAATCTATTGCTAATGCTCTTGCACATAATGACAATATTATATTTATATGTGGTCATTATGAAGGAATAGATGAAAGGGCGATAGAACTTATAAATCCAGTTCATATGTCTATTGGTGATTTTGTTCTTACTGGTGGAGAGCTGCCTGCAATCCTTATGATGGATGCTATAACTAGACAGATTCCTGGAGCTCTTGGAAGTGATGATAGTGCGATAGATGAGAGTTTCTATAATGGACTTCTTGAATATCCGCAGTACACCAGACCACCGGTTTATGAAGGACTAAGTGTTCCAGATGTTCTTCTATCTGGTAATCATAAAAAAATAAATGAATATAGACTGCAGAAAGCGCTGGAAATAACTAAAGAATATAGACCTGATATGTATGAGAAGTACATCAAATCAGTTCGTAATACATAGTATTTACCTCATTTTTGACAGTGAGATATGATATGTGTTACAATACAGACCGAAGTTTTCGAGACTAAAATTATGAGGAGATTATGATAAGATGAAAAAGAAGTTTATGACATTCTTCTTAGCTTTATCCATGGTTCTATTATTAGTAGGTTGTGGTAAGAAGGAAGAAGAAGCTGCATCTACAGATGATTCGGCTACAGCATCAGTGCAGGAAGAGGTTGTTAAGTTTGTTAATACTGATCTTCCAGCTATAGCAGGAGACAGAGATAGTGCTGTAAATGTATATAATCAGTACTTTACACAGGAATCAGATCAGGATTCAGAAGCTTGGCGTTCTAAGCTTGAGACAGAAGCTCTTGCTTCATACAATTCATATCTTGATAAGCTTAATGCACTTTCATATGAGAATGCAGAGGTTAATAACCTTAAGGATCTCTATGTTAAGTCTTCTGAAGGACAGAGAGATGCTATACAGCATGTTATAAATGCTATAACAGAAGTTAATACAGATGAGCTTGATGCAGCTCAGCAGTGCATCACAGATTCTGAGACATATCTTAAGATGTATCAGGATGAACTTACAAGAATCTGTAATTCATATGGAATTGAGATGATTGGTGAGTTTAGCACATCTACACTTACTGATGCTTCATCAACAGATGCTGAATAATGATTAGATTTATAGACAAGTAGGGTGTTCTACTTGTCTATATTTGTGTTATAATATAACTGTTTGGTTTGGGACTGTCCTTACCAGACAGTTTATTTTATATTTAGGAGGTTTACTATGGGGGATATTAAGATTCTTATGGTGGATGATGAACCACGTATGAGAAAGTTAGTTAAAGATTTTTTAACTAAGAATGGTTATATTGTAGTAGAGGCTGGTGACGGTGAAGAGGCTTATAATATCTTTACTTCAACAAATGATATCTCTCTTATCATAATGGATGTTATGATGCCTAAAATGGATGGCTATGAAGCTTGTAAGGAGATTAGAGCTCTTTCTAAAAATGTACCAATCATTTTACTTACAGCAAAGTCTACTGAGAAGGATGAGCTGAGAGGCTTCGAGCTTGGGGTTGATGAATATATAACAAAGCCATTTAATCCTCAGATTCTTGTCGCCAGAGTTGAGGCGATACTCCGGCGTTCAGGCCAGGATCAAGAGGATGATATTATAGAAGCTGGTGGTATTGTAATAGATAGAGTGGCTCATAAGGTCACTGTGGATGGTAGCGAGATAGAGTTATCCTTTAAAGAGTTCGAGCTTCTGGAATATTTCCTTAGCAATATAGGAAGAGCATTAACTCGTGATAACATACTTAACAGAGTTTGGAATTACGACTATTTTGGTGATGCGAGAACTATAGATACTCATGTTAAGAAGCTTCGTGCTAAGCTGGGACCTAAGGGTGCCTATATTAAAACCATAAGAGCTGTTGGTTATAAGTTTGAGGTCGAAGAATAATGAATTATAGATTCAGACATTCTATAAGATTTAAGATTGCCACAATTGTATTTCTGGCAACACTTGTTACGATTCTTATATCCTGGTCTATAAGTAATCATTTTATAGAACAGTTCTTTATTACTCATACCAATAATATGCTTATTCAGACATATAATTCCTGTAATGAGTTTTTTATGGATGAGGATAATACTAAGAAGCTGAAGAAAGAAGAGATTGAGAGTCTATATGGTTATATAGATAACCCAAGTAATGCTGCTGTGTTTGTTGTTAGTCCTAAGAATTATCATATATTTTCATCTATAATTATGAATGAGGAGACAACGGCTGGTGTTACATCTCTTGTTCAGAATTATGATTTGAATAAGTTTAAGTATGGACATAAGAAATACTCTATAGTTAGAAATTCATTTGATTTTATAGATGATACTTCTAAAGAAGAGAGTGGAAATTATTACGATCTTATAGGTTTATTAGATAATGATTATATTATCGTGGTACGTGCTTCTGTAGATAGCTTGCATGATTATGTCACATTTGCTACGCGGATGTTTACGAGTATATCCCTTGCGCTTCTTTTCTTCGAGGTACTTATCGTTCTTATAATTACGAATATATTCTCTAGACCTATTATTGAAATGTCACGAATAGCACGACGTATGTCTAATATGGATTTCAGTGCTAAAGCTGATGTTAATACTGATGATGAGATTGGTGAGCTTGGTGAGAGTATGAATAACATGGCGAGCTCACTTGAAAAATCCATTACTGAACTTAAGTCTGCTAACCTTGAACTTTCTAATGATATTCGTAAACGAGAACATATTGAGGAAATGAGAAGTGAGTTCTTATCACATGTATCTCATGAACTTAAAACTCCGCTTGCTCTTATTCAAGGTTATGCTGAAGGATTGAAGAGTGGCGTTGCTGATAATCCAGAAGACTTAAATTATTACTGCGATGTTATATCTGATGAAGCTTCGAAGATGAATGCTATGGTTATGAAGCTTATTGATCTGGATCAGCTTGAGACAGGCGAAGATATATCTCTAGAAAGATTTGATATCACAAAGCTTATACAGGACGTTATAAGTAATTCTTCTATACTTATACAGGATTCGACTACTAAGATTATCTTTGATGAAAAAGATGAAGTATTTGTTTGGGCTGACAGCTTTATGATAGAAGAGGTCATTACGAATTATCTTACAAATGCTATTCATTATGTATCTAGCGATGGTGATATCAAGGTATGGTATGAACATAAGCAAGATACTGTACGAATCAATGTATATAATGATGGAAATAATATTCCTGAAGAAGATATAGAAAAACTCTTTATTAAGTTCTATAAGGTTGATGCTGCTAGAACAAGAACCTATGGTGGTTCAGGTATTGGACTTTCTATCGTTGCAGCTATTATGAAGTCTCATGATAAAGAGTATGGTGTATATAATACAGAGCATGGCGTGGTATTTTACTTTGAACTTGATACAAAAAATACAGTTTGATACTAAACTTGCCTTGTGATAAACTATTTATAGTTTTTATCATTTTATATTTCATAATTTTATAAGATTCTTGGCAGGAGGTATTTAAAATGAAACAAAATGTGTATATTGAGTTTTATGGGGAACAGATTGATCAGGCAGAAGTAGTTGCTGAGGCTAAGAAGATATGGACTGATTCGGGTAAAAAGCTTTCAGATCTTACTAAGCTGGAAATATACATCAAGCCTGAAGATGACAGAGTATATTATGTATTTAATGGAACTGACACAGGTTCATTTCCGATAATTAATACTCAAAATGATTTTTAAGATTTAGTTTTAAACAGCTTTCACTTGAGATGGTGAAAGCTGTTTGTCTTTTTACCTTTGTTTGTAGTATAATCAAAAACTGTATGTATATAGATATACTGCAAATATATTTTTTATTATATGAATATTATTTATAATTATTCATGTGATGTAAACTTTATGATATTTAAGTAGAGGATTATTATGATTGCAATTATTGATTATGATGCTGGAAATATAAAGAGTGTAGAAAAGGCACTTCAGTTTCTTGGCGAAGAAGTAATAGTTACAAGTGATAGAGATGCGATTCTGTCAGCTGACAAAGCGATTCTTCCTGGTGTCGGTTCATTTGGTGACGCTATGGAGAAGATTCGTGAGAGAAATCTTGAAGAAGTAATTCATGAGTTTGTGGAAAGCGGCAAACCATTTCTTGGTATATGTCTTGGGCTTCAGTTATTCTTTGAATCAAGCGAAGAGACACCTGGAGTAAAGGGACTTGGACTTCTTAAGGGCAAGATAACTCGTATTCCAAATGAATATAAACAAAATGGTGAGACTGTAACTCAGAATGTTCCACAGATTGGATGGAATAATATAAAGGTTAATCCTTCCAGCAAGCTTTTGAAGGGGCTTGGTGATAATCCATATGTATACTTCGTTCATTCATATTATCTTCAGGCTGATGATATAGAGGATGTAGCTGCAACGACTGAGTATGGTGTGACTATACATGCTGCGGTTGAACGCATGAATGTTATGGCTACACAATTTCACCCAGAGAAAAGTTCTGATGTTGGTATGAATATACTACGTAACTTTATTGCTATGTAATGAGAGGAATATGATATGCACACAAAAAGAATAATCCCTTGTCTAGATGTTAAGGATGGAAGGGTTGTTAAAGGCGTTAATTTTGTAGATTTAATAGATGCTGGTGATCCAGTAGAGTGTGGAAAGGCTTATGACATGGCTGGTGCTGATGAGCTTGTCTTTCTGGATATCACAGCTTCATCTGATAAAAGAAATATAGTAACAGATATGGTCAGACGTGTTGCTGAGACTGTATTTATACCATTTACAGTAGGCGGTGGTATAAGAAGTGTAGATGATTTTAGAGCGATACTTAGGGAGGGGGCAGATAAGATAGCTGTTAACTCCGCCGCTATAGATAATCCTACACTAATTTCAGAGGCTGCTGAAAAGTTTGGTAGTCAGTGCGTTGTTGTTGCTATAGATGCTCGTAGACGTAGAGTAGGTAAGGCTGCTGATCCTTTACTTAGTTATAGTGAAAGTATTAAGATAAATGATGAATGGACGCCTGCTGATGGCTGGACTGTCTATAAGCATGGCGGTCGTATTGATATGGGACTAGATGCGGTTGAGTGGGCTATTAAAGCCGCTGAACTTGGTGCTGGTGAAATCCTTCTTACAAGTATGGATGCTGATGGTACTAAGGCGGGTTATGATATAGAACTTACACGTACTATAGCTGAAAATGTAAATATTCCTGTTATTGCTTCAGGAGGCGCTGGAACAGTTGAACATTTTGAAGAAGCTCTTACGGATGGAAAGGCTGATGCTGCACTTGCTGCTTCATTATTCCATTTTAAAGAACTTGAGATTAAGGAAGTTAAGAAGTATCTTGATTCGAAATCAATTCCTGTCAGATTATAATAAGTATAGGGTGCATATCAATTGATATGTACCCTATTTTTGTATCTAAAATATTTGATTTTACTTCTGAATGTATAGAATCATTCCAGGACCAAGGTCTTCAGTTGGTCTTGCGAGGAATCCATTTTTTTCATAGAATCCTTCACGTCCTTTTCTGCACATAAGGCAAAGCATTATTCTTTCGCCTGTAGTGGTGAGAGAGGATACGTAGTTTTTAAGATGCATCATTAGAGCTGAGCCGACTCCCATTCCGTGGTATTCAGGAAGTACTATAAGATCTTGGATATAGCAGACGACGGCTCCGTCTCCAACTATACGTCCCATACCTATAAGCTTACCATCATCATTATAAGCTGATATACAATACATGCAGTTAACTATTGCTAGTTCAGCCTGTCTATCTGTTAGTTCCGGCCAGTTAACTGAACGACGTAATTCCAAATATTCTGCGATAGATAATCTATCTTCGCTAAATCTAATCATTTTAAATGTCCTTATTTACATATTTTCTTTTGCAGCTGCGAGCATAAGTTTGATACGGTTGATCTGATTTACTTCTGAAGCACCTGGGTCGAAATCGATAGGAGTGATATTAGCGCTTGGGTAAACTGTACGAAGCTTCTTGATTACTCCCTTACCAATAATGTGGTTAGGAAGACAAGCGAATGGCTGACAACATACAATGTTTGGAGCACCTTCTTTTATGAGCTCAACCATTTCACCTGTAAGGAACCAACCTTCACCAGTTTCATTTCCTATAGAAACAATTGGACGTGCATAGGACGCGATAGTTTCAATAGGTGTAGGAGGCTCAAATCTATTACTCTTTTCAAGAGCTTTGCTCATAGGATTACGCATTTGATCAAGCAGCTTTATAAGCATATTGCTTATCTTAGCAGATTTCTTAGTCTTACCAAGATATTCATATTTGTAATTAGAGTTGTAAGCACTGTAGAAGAGGAAGTCGAGCAGATCTGGCATTACAGCTTCAGCGCCTTCAGCTTCCAGGAGATCAACTAAGTGGTTGTTAGCAGAAGGTAAGAACTTAACTAGAATCTCACCAACGATTCCAACTCTAGGTTTTCTCTCGGATTCATTTAAGGCGATATTATCGAAGTCTCTTACAATATCACGGACGATTCTACTAAAGTTGTGAGAACCTCTCTGGATATCTCTAATACAAATCTTTTCCCATTTCTTATGAAGTCTGTTAACTGAACCTGGGACAGCTTCATAAGGACGTGTTCTATATACAACTCTCATGAATAAGTCGCCGTACATAACTGCGTGCATACAGCATTTAAGTCCCTTGAGATTAATCTTCAGTCCTGAGTTTTTCTCGAGTCCTTGTGCACTGATGGAAACTACAGGAATATGTCCATAACCTGATTTCTCGAGGGCACGTCTGATAAATCCTATATAGTTTGTGGCACGACATCCACCACCGGTCTGCGTTATAGCTACAGCAAGTTTATCAATATTATATTTACCTGATTCGATAGCTTCCATAAGCTGTCCAACGACTATTATAGATGGATAGCATGCATCATTATTAACATACTTAAGTCCTTCATCAATTGTAGACTTAGTTGCATCTGGAAGCATTACGAAGTTAACGTGGAAATGCTTCATAGCTGCCTGCAGCATCTTGAAATGAATAGGTGACATTTGAGGACAAAGAACAGTGTAGTCATTACGCATGTCCTTAGTGAACTCAACTCTGCTCAGTGCTGTAGAACAGTCAATTGGAGTAAAATGTTTCTTCTCGCGAACCTTCATAGCGGAAAGCAGCGATCTGATACGTATACGAGCCGCTCCAAGGTTAGATACTTCATCAATTTTAAGAACTGTATATATCTTATTTGAGTTTGAAAGAATATCCTTAACACAGTCAGTGGTTACAGCGTCAAGACCACATCCAAAAGAGAAGAGCTGTATAAGCTCAAGATTTGTCTTGGTCTTAACGTAGTTAGCTGCTTTATATAGACGGCTGTGATACATCCACTGATCTGATACAATAAGTGGTCTCTCTACATCACTGAGGTGAGAGATTGAATCTTCTGAGAGAACAGCTACTCCATAAGAATTAATAAGTTCTGGAATGCCGTGGTTGATCTCAGGATCAACATGATATGGACGACCCGCAAGTACTATACCAACCTTATTGTTCTCTTCGAGATATTTAAGGGTTTCTTCACCCTTTTTACGTACGTCTCTCTTAACATTATCAGCTTCAGCATATGCCTTATCTATAGCGTTGCTGATTTCTTCCTTAGTGATATCTGTATATTTTGAAAACTCTCTGAACATACGATCCTTCAGAGCAAGTTTATTATCAAGAGCAAGGAATGGACGAATATATGTTATATGTTCAGTCTCAAGCTCTTCCATATTGTTCTTTATATTTTCAGAATAAGATGTAACGATAGGACAGTTGTAGTGGTTGTTAGCGTCTGGTGTCTCGTTCATTTCGTAAGGGATACATGGATAGAAGATTGTCTTCAGTCCATTCTTAACAAGCCACATAACATGTCCATGACTTATCTTTGCTGGGTAACATTCTGTATCACTTGGGATAGATTCTATACCCATCTGATATATATTCTTAGATGACTTAGGTGAGAGTATAACTCTATACTTAAGTTCTGTAAGGAATGTGTACCAGAATGGATAATTCTCGTACATATTGAGAACTCTTGGTACACCTATTTCACCGCGAGTTGCTTCTTCTATAGGAAGAGGTTCGTAACCAAAGATTCGGTTATACTTATATTCATATAGATTTGGAAGATTTTCCTTATTCTTCTTGAGCCCAAGTCCCTTCTCACATCTATTACCAGTTATGAATCGACGATTACCTGTAAACTTGTTTATAGTAAGAAGACAGTTGTTAGTACATCCTCCACATCTGGTCATCTGAGTTTCATATGTGAGTTCGTCTACATCTTTGCTAGGAAGAGTTGTTGACTCAAAGCCTACCTGATAATTATCTCTAGCTATAAGGGCAGCACCGAATGCTCCCATGATACCAGTGATATCAGGACGAATAGCTTTTGCACCAGATACAAGCTCAAATGCACGAAGTACAGCATCGTTATAGAAAGTACCACCTTGTACTACTATGTTTTCTCCGAGCTGCTTTGGATCTGTTAGTTTAATAACCTTAAGGAGTGCATTTTTAATTACTGAGTAAGCAAGTCCAGCGGAGATATCCTCAACAGAAGCTCCCTCCTTCTGCGCCTGCTTAACTTTAGAGTTCATGAATACAGTACATCTTGAACCGAGGTCGATAGGGCTCTTTGCAAAAAGAGCAATCTTAGCAAAGTCCTGTACTTTATAGTCAAGTGAATTAGCAAATGTTTCAATAAAGGAACCGCATCCAGAAGAACATGATTCATTTAGCATAACATTATCTACAACGCCCTCGCGGATCTTGATACATTTCATATCCTGGCCGCCGATATCAAGTATTGTATCTACCTTAGGATCAAAGAAAGCGGCAGCAGTGTAGTGAGCTATTGTCTCAACTTCACCATAATCAAGGGCAAAGGCTGACTTAAGAAGTGCCTCACCATAACCAGTTGAACAGCTTCCTGCAATCTTTGCTTTCTTTGGAAGAAGAGAATATATCTCCTTCATAGCCTTTATAGTTGTATTAACTGGACTTCCGTTGTTATTGCTATAGAAGTCGTAGAGAAGTTCTCCGTCTTCGCCAATAAGTGCAAGCTTAGTGGTTGTAGAACCTGCATCTATACCAAGGAATACATTACCTTCGTAGTTTGCAAGGTCGCCGCGCTTAACTTTATATTTTGACATTCTGTCTGAGAACTCATTATATTCATTTTCAGTCTTGAATAGAGGCTCCATTCGGTTAACCTCAACTTCAATCTTAAGCTCAGGAGTAAGCTTCTCAGATAGTTCTTTAAGATTAATAGTCTGAGAATCATCAGCATGAAATGCTGCGCCTGAAGCTGCAAAAAGGTGTGAATTATTTGGAATTATTGCATGTTCCTCATCAAGCTTTAATGTATCTATAAATCGAGCGCGGAGCTGATCAAGGAAATGAAGAGGACCACCTAGAAATGCAACGTATCCACGGATTGGTTTACCACAGGCAAGACCAGAGATTGTCTGATTGACAACCGCCTGGAATATAGATACTGATAGATTAGGCTTTGTTGCTCCTTCATTGATAAGTGGCTGTATATCAGTCTTAGCGAATACTCCGCATCGAGCAGCTATAGGATGAATAGTATCAAAATCCTTTGCAAGCTCATTAAGACCAGATGCGTCTGTCATAAGAAGAGCAGCCATCTGATCTATAAAAGAACCAGTACCACCTGCGCAGACTGAGTTCATTCTTTGTTCTATACCGTGCTTTGAGAAGTAAATGATCTTGGCATCCTCGCCGCCGAGCTCTATAGCTACTTCGGTCTTAGGCGCAAATGTTTTAAGTGCAGTAGATACACATACGACTTCCTGCTCAAAAGGTATATTTATAACATTTGATAAAGCAAGACCGCCGGACCCAGTTATACAACCAGCTACTTCTATGTCTCCGATTTCTTTTATAGCATTTTCAAGAAGCTCTCTAAGAGTCTCCTTAATCTTTGCGAAATGTCTCTTATATTCGGAATATAATATATTATTATTCTCGTCGATTATTGCGATTTTTACAGTAGTAGAGCCGATATCAATTCCTAGATGTTTCAATTCATTCACCTCTTTTATCATATTTATATGTAAATTCAGCAAATGCAATTATAATCTAAATATTCTTTTTAATCAATCCTATAGTTTTAATAATCATAAGCTATAACTCATCTTGAGTTTTAGTGCATTTTATCGTATAATTTACCACGTATGCGTACGCAAATATTTAAGGAAATCAGATGATTATATGAAACACAACAAGACACTAAAGAAACTCGACAATTATTCTGTACCATATCTCTATTTAATAATCACAATATGTACTGTTATTGGATATATTGTTAGATATGCATCTCCGGAACTATATGTAAATCTTTTACTTATACCTCATAAAGTAGTGTTAGATCATCAGTTCTGGAGACTATTTACATGGATTTTTACAAATCCGTATGAATTATCTGGTGCAATGATTGTCTTTATGCCAATCAATTTATTCTTTTATTATTCGCTTGGTAGAAGACTTGAACTATATTGGGGACGCTTTATGTATAACCTATATATATTTGGAGGTATGCTGCTTACCAATCTGGTGGTACTGATTGGCGGATATTATAGATATGTATGGAGCGTTAATGCTGATAAGAATATTCAACGTGATATACTCACCTATGAAGGCTTAAGCGCGTCAACTATGATTACTAAATGTATGCTGATCAGTATATTCCTTGCATTTACTGTAGTAGGTGGTGACGGCATAGTATATTTATACTTTATTATTCCTCTAAAAATGAAGTGGTTGGGATATATTGATCTTATTCTGCTCGCTGTACTTTTTGTATCAGGTGGATTTTTTACAAAACTGATTGTTATTTCTTCAGTTGCTAATTTCTTTATTTATTATTTACTTAATAAGAGTAAGACGGGTCCTGATTTAAATACTTTGAAGCGAAGAAGAGAGTTTGAGAGAGCGAAGAAAAGGCCATCTAAAACTGTTGAATATAATGCAGATGGGACAATCAAGTTTAAGTCAAAAGATGGGATAATTCCTCCAGGATATGGTAATCCAGAAGGTATAACTATTCATAAATGTGCGGTATGTGGTTTAACTGAAAAAGATAATCCACATATAGAGTTCAGATTCTGTTCGAAGTGTAATGGAAATTATGAATATTGTTCAAATCATTTATATACCCATCAACATATAAACTAGGAGAATTATGATGAAAACAACTGGAAAAAAGTTAATGACATATATACAGGCTGATAAAGATAGAGAAGATAATATCTTAAAGTATCAGCGGTTACTTGGTACAGCATTTAATGATTACTCAACTATTAAGCTATCCATGAACCTTTTTACACTTTACGAGAGAATAGCTGATCTTCTGGATACAGAAAGTCCAGATGAGGATATGATGCAGGTTCGTGATGAAATGGAACAGTACATAAATACACTTAGTTTTTCACTTAGAAATGTATTTGTAGATAAGAAGCCTGATGCTTCATTAATTTCAGATATTACAAGCATCAGAGATAAGATTACAGCTGATATGAAGCTTCTAACATTTTATGTAGATGCTTATGAAATATATGAATATATACTCAACAGAAAAGAACCAAAGTTTAGAGATGAAGAACTGATAGAGATTGACAGTGCTCAACTTGCTGAAACTATGTTTGATTTTGTATTTGCAGAGGATGATAAGCTTCTGATAAATACACGTATACAGGATATGATCGCTCAGCTTCCTGTTCGCATGACAAAGAGTCATTTCTTTGATATTATATCCAACTCTCTTATGATCTATAGAGGTGGTGAGAAGAAGTCTGTTGATGGATTTATTGAATCTATAAGAGATGCAGCACTTCTGGATGAACCAAAGGGGCTAAGTGATAGATATGCATCTTTATATGAGTTTTATAAAGAACTCAGATCCGTAAATTATGAGTCGATTGATAAAGATACTGTTAGTTCACTTTCAGATAAGATAAGTGAAAATGCTGATAAGATCAGTGCTATATGTTCTGATTATATGATGATGACTGAAGTTATAAATGATATCTTAGTAGTTCTTTATACAGAAGGACTTAAGGATTCCTCATATCTAGATGATAGATATGATACTGCTTCAACTATTATCTCATCAATTGTTACTGCAACAGATATATATGAGGCATCCGCTGGTTTTGATGAGCTTTTTGTTAAGTTAGAGGGGGCGCAGGAAGATGCTTACGAGACTTTAGCATCTCTAAATGCAAACTTTGATGATTTATATAATACTTATTATGAAATGTATGAAGGAGATATCCAGAATGCATTTGATAATCTCTCTAAGGTTGACCGACTTACCTCTACATCACTCTTTATGGATATTGAATGTAGCGGACTAAGCGTTGTTGTAGATGAAGCTGATGAAATCTATATAAATGAGGAGAAGAACTCATTAGTTGAAGATTTTAAGGCTCATTTTGAAAAGCTAGGTAAATCTGAGAGAAGAAGCGTTATGGCAAAGGTTATGTCACTTATGCCTGTATTCTTTAATACAAAGCAGGAGATAAAGGAATACTTTGAATATGCTCTTTCTAGTTGTTCAGATCTTGCTGAAATGACAGCTTGTAAAGAACTTATTGATGATCTTATCATATATGATTCCAGAGACTAATTATTTGACACTTATTGACTTGTTTGTTTGTAGGATAGTTTATGAAGTATCATATAGCTAACAATCTATATACTGAAGCGATTGACGAGAAAAAGGTTCGTAAGCTAATTCTTAAGCTGCGGTTGAAACGTCCAGTTAAGAACCTTTTCGTTGTAACTATGCCTCTATATGATGTTGGTATTATGGAAATATATGATTGCAACGAACTATTACAACCTTTTTACCGAAAGAAAAAACAAAGACTTGAGATTTTGGGCATATCTTCTACGAGAGAAGGTGCTAAAGCGGTAGTCGCAAGTATCCTAGAAGATGCTTATGATACATTAGGGACGCCTGATATTCGAAAGTTCTTTAACATAGGAGGTGCCGGATGATACTAGTTAGCGTAGCTTCGGTTCTCCTGACAATTCTTAAGGTTATCGGTATTATATTATTGTCGATAATTGGACTTGTTGTTTTACTCATTTTGTTGATTCTATTCTGTCCTATATCGTACAGGCTTTCAGCAGTTCATAATGATGAAGAGACTACTGCTGATGTGAAGGTAGGTTTCCTTATCATTAAAGCTTTAGCTAACTTTACTAAGGGTAAAGGTCTGGATTATAGCGTAAAAGCACTCTTTGTAAAAATCTTCCCTCGTGGGGATGGTGATAGTGATGATGAATCGGATGAAGATTTACTTGAGGAATATCTTGAAGAACAAGATGCGAACGAGCAAGATGAGGATGAACAAGATACGGTAGAGCAAGATACTGAAGAAATATCATCTCTTCCAGAACCGGATTTTGAAAGTTCTGATAATACTGAAATCCATGAGAATAGTCCTGAATTAGATGAAGCATTAAATGAAGCAAATGATTCAAGTGATTCGGAAGATGAATTGGTAATTGATGACATCTTATGTGATGACGAAGAAACTGATTTATCTGAAGAAGAGATTCATAGTGAAGATAGTTCGGAAAAGAAATCTATAAAGCAGAAGATATCTGATGGTATAGATAAAATATCTGATAAAGCTGATGAAGTCTTAGATAAAACTGATGAAAAGCTAGACCTTGTAGATAAGAAATATAATGAAATGATGGTCAAGGTTGATCATGTACTTCAATTTCTAGATAGAGACTATGTAGAGAGAACCATAGAGAGAGCTCTTAAGATAGTTAAGAGACTCTTTGGAACTATTAAACCTAAGAAGAGTAAAGGTTACCTTCACATGGGACTTAAGTCTTCTGCAGATACAGGAATGATGTTGGGCAAGATTGCTGCATTTTATCCTATGTATGGTAGATGGCTTACGATTGAACCTGATTTTTATAATAAGGTTATTGAAGGTGAACTTGATATAAAAGGGCGAATATATCTCTTTAGAGTTGTTGGCCCAGCACTAAGAATGGTATTAACAAGGGATTTTTGGAGAACATATAAACTTGCTAAGAAGATTTAATTTGAGATACTTGTATTAATGGAGGTTATAACATATGGCTAACGGTAATGATTTCAATTCAACAGTTAATTCGTTATTCAAGGGGATGGATGCATTTCTTACATCAAAATCTGTAGTTGGAGATCCTATACAGGTTGGTGATACAACTATTATTCCTTTATGTGACGTAAACTTTGGCGTAGGTGCTGGAGCTATGGGAGGAAAAAGGAGTGACTCAGCAGGTGGTGGTATGGGTGGTAAGCTTTCACCAACAGCTATCATTGTTATAAAGAATGGTTATTCACAGATTATAAATGTTAATCAAGATAAAGGTACACTTGGAACTGTACTTGATATGATTCCTGGTGTTGCTGAAAAACTTAAAGGTATTATAAAGAAGGACGGCGTATCGGAATCTGAGCTTGAAGAGATAAGCGATATAGCAGAGAATCTTTCGGATGAGGAGTTCTAATTAACTATAAGAAGCTGGTGCGAGTTGTATAGCGTCAGCTTCATTTTTTCATATTTAAAATAGTTTAGGAAAGATGAAGATTATGATTTACTATAGTGGATTTGATTTATACGAAGTAATTCTTCTTTTAGTATTTATTCTAATCATTATATTATATAAGAGAATCTTTGGTAAAAGAATATCAATTCCTGATAATTATCTTAGTGAAAATCTTCCTTTTGATCCTGACAAACAGATACCTGTAATTAAATGTAGTATCTGTACAGGGGAGCAGGTTGCAGGTTTTAAGGATAAAGAAGATGGCCATTTCACAGAGGTAATGCTTATCAGAGGGGATAAGGATTTAAAAAGGTTTAAGCGATTATATAATATAACTGAGGTAAAAAAAGAATATTAAAATCGTGTATTGGTAAAGTAGAAGGTTAAGGAGTTTTATATGGATAACTATAACAATATAAATCCAAATGGGAATCAGCAGAACAATTATCAGCAAAATCAAATGCAGTATAACTATCAGCAGAATGGTTATCAGCAGCAAAATCAAATGCAGTATGGCTATCAGCAGAATGGTTATCAACAGCAAAATCAAATGCAGTATGGCTATCAACAGCAAAATAACCAGATGCAGTATGTTAATCAGCCTGTTACTCAACCGGTTAATCAACAAACAAAAGGAAAACCAGGTGATTCAAATGGTCCAAAGAAGAAGACTGGTTTAATAATAGCGCTAATTTCTATACTCGCAGTTATCTTAATTGGAGCAGGTGTTGTAGCTGCTGTTTTTTATATGACCGAAAGAAAAGATAAGGAAGCTGCACAAAAAACAGCGAGTGGTTTTGTTAATGCATATGGTAATCAGGATTTTGAGAATCTTCAAGGGTATTTTCCTAAGAGACTATTGAAAGAAGATGACATAGTAAACTTTACTCATGAAGCTAAGTATGAAGGCGCCAAGTATTACAGTTACACAGTTACAGATGTGGATTTTACCGATATTCAGAAATACGATGCTAATAAAGCTGCAAAGACTATTAAAGATACATATGATAAACATCTTACAGTAGATAAAGCTTATTCAGTAAGTGTTAAGTATACAGAAACCTACGTAAAGAATAGTTCAACTGTAGAAAATGAAATGACTGATAAAATCATTTGCGGAAAAATTGATGAGAAGTGGTATGTGCTTGATCCTACATTTATATCTAATAAGAATCAGATGATTGCTGACTTTGATAAAGAAGCGGATGATGATCAGTCAAAAGATGTAGTTGAAAAACTAATGACATCTATTAGTGAATCAAATATAGATGGTGTTGATGAATGCTTTGCTTCATCAATTAAAAACCACGAATCTACCCAAAAAGGAAAGGAAACATTAACTGAAAGCTTCTTCAAGTTGGACGAATATGGTATTAAGTTCACTTTTGGTGAGTTCAACATTTCGGAGCCTGAGGAATATGATATTGCAAAAGCAAAGGAGAGGATAAAAAGTGATTATGAAGTAGAACCTGCGTTTATCAAGTGTCGTAAGTTTACCGTGGATTATTCTGTTACCATAGAAGCGGATGGAGAGTCATCAAGTCATGATGTTACGGAAGAGTTCATATGCGGCAAAGAAGATGGTAAGTGGTATATATATAATTCAGATATATTGACTACTCATAATGATCTATTTGCTGAAATTATAGATAAAAAAGAAACTGAGATCGATGAGGAAGAAGTAAGAACTACTATAAATGGATTTGTTGAATCTCTTGCATTGCTCGATATTGAGACTATAAAGAGCTATATGCCTGATGTGGTTCTTAACGATGAAGAAGTTGCTTCGACTATAAGTAAACTTGAAAGCCAGAAGTCAAAACTTGATTCTTATGGTGTGGTTCTGTCTTTAGATAGCGTTGAGATTGGAACTATTACAAAAGAAAATCCAACTGCAATTATGTGGGAGGTAATGCTAGGATATCAATCCACAGTTCTTAATATAGAAAAAGCTTATTCAACTACAGTTACATTCAGCAGGTCTGCGACTTTGATGGGTAGAGTAGAAAGTGATGAAATCACATCAGATATGATATGTGCAAAGATTGATGGTAAGTGGTATATAGTTCATGCAACCGTTAATGATGAGGAGTAGATTCAATCTTTATTACTCCTATTAGATTTGTTGAATATTTGAGTAAATGATGGTAAAATCATTGACGTTGATTTCGTTAGAAAGATAATAAAATGATGGTAGACATTTGTAAAATAAAAAATGTCTATTATGCTTGCCGGCGGCGGGGGTCGAACCCGCACGGTGTTGCCACCAACAGATTTTGAGTCTGCCTTGTCTGCCAATTCCAACACGCCGGCGAAAAATAGACAAGAGAAATATTATCACAGTGGAAAAATCTTGTCAATAAAGGAGAAAGATAATGAATATTCTTGTTACTGGAGGAACCGGTTATATCGGTTCACATACTTGTGTAGAGTTAATTAAAGCTGGTCATAATGTTGTTATATTTGATAACCTTTATAATTCAAAGGAGGTTGTTCTTGATTATATCGAGAAGATAACTGGAACCAGACCAAAGTTTTATAAGGCTGATATGTTAGTTCCTGAAGAGATGGAACCTATATTCCAGGAGAATACATTTGATGCCGTTATTCATTTCGCTGGTCTTAAGGCGGTTGGAGAATCTGTTCAGTTGCCTCTTAAGTATTATGAGAATAATATATCTGGAACCATAAATCTCTGTAAGCTTATGGATAAGAATAATTGTAAGAGGATTATCTTTTCCTCATCTGCTACAGTATATGGTTCACCAAAGAGTTGTCCTATAACAGAGGACTTCCCACTTTCTACAACTAATCCATATGGAACCACAAAGCTCTATCTAGAGAGAATACTTAGTGATCTTACTGTTCCGGATCCAGAATGGAAGGTTATTCTTCTTAGATACTTTAACCCGATTGGTGCTGATGAAAGTGGTCTTATAGGTGAGTCTCCAAATGGTATTCCAAACAATCTTATGCCATATATCATTCAGGTGGCATTAGGTAAGCTTCCAGAACTTGGAGTCTTCGGTGATGATTATGATACACCAGATGGAACAGGAGTACGTGATTATATTCACGTATCTGATCTTGCACTTGGACATGTTGCTGCAGTTGATAGAATTACTAAGACTGAAGGTGTTGATATCTATAACCTCGGTACAGGTACTGGCTATAGCGTTCTTGATATCGTAAAGGCCTTCGAGAAGGCTACTGGAATAGATATTCCTTACAGTATAAAACCACGTCGTGCTGGTGATATAGCAATGTGTTATGCAAATCCAGCTAAGGCTAAGGAAGAACTCGGTTGGGAAGCAAAGTTTGATCTCGAGAGAATGTGCAAGGATTCATGGCGCTTCGCAGAGATTACACTTAGAAATGAAAAATAATTGGAAATGATAACAAAGAATGTCTAGAGATAATAAAGATAAGCTACAACAAGTAGATCAAAGAGATAAAGTAGAAGAGAAAAGAATAAAGAAAAGTATCCAGGATAGAAAAGAGAGGGAGAAGCAGATTAAGAAAAAGAGAAATCTTAGGCTTGCCCTTTTATGTTCCTTCTTTTCGATAATAGTTATCCTGGGTGCAGCGTTTATCATAATTCACTCTATATCTGATAAGGAAGAATTAAGAGATAATGGTATAGCTGCATTTAATGAAGGAAAGTATGATGAGGCTATAAGCGACTTCACGGCTTCTCTTGAGCAGGATCAATGGTTTTCTAATAAGATGGATGATGATACCAGACTTTATCTTGCTGCAGCTTATATGAGAACGGATTCTTATGAGGAAGCGTCTCTTGTATATCAAAAGCTGAAGGAGAGAAACTTTAGTTCTATCTCAAATGATACTTTAGATGAGATGATTTCTCTTGCTAATGCATTAAATGATACTAAGACCGGTAATATATCAGAGAATAACTATAATAAACTTATAGATGAATATAATCGCGGTAATAAGTCTATTGCATTATATCTTGGAAGCTATTACGAGCAGAAGCAAGATTATGAGAATATGGAAACATATTATAAGGATTATATATCAAACTTTGGAGTTAATACTTATATAGCTTATCAGTTATCTACTTATTACTTGTCTAAAGATGATCTTGATTCAGCCATAGATATGGTTAATAAAGGCCTTGAATCATATGAAGATTTATATAAGGATATGGTTTTATACAATGATATAGTCATATCTGAAAGACAGCATGATTATGAGACGGCTCTTTCAAAGGCTGAAAAGCTGATAAATGATTATCCAAATAATGAGACCTATAAGAAGGAGTATGATTTCTTATATTCCAGAGTAAATATAAATACTGAACCAGTACATACGGAGGGTGACGAGGTCACTGACTAGTAGCATGAGATTACCACTTAAGTTTGAAAATAAAATGAAATATCTTCTTGGCGAAGAATATGCTGATTATGTAGATAGTCTATCTAAGCCAATGTATAGTTGTCTAAGGGTAAATACTCTCAAGATTTCTGTGGAAGATTTCCTTAAGATATCTCCATTTAAGCTATCTCCTGTACCTTGGACTTCAAATGGATTTTATTATGATGCTTCAGAGGATTCACCTTCGAAGCATCCTTTTTACTATGCAGGTCTTTACTATTTGCAGGAACCAAGCGCAGCCCTTCCTGCTGCTACACTCCCTATAGAAAAAGGAGATAGAGTACTTGATCTATGTGCCGCTCCAGGGGGCAAATCCACTGAACTTGCCGCAAAGTTAGGAGGCACAGGATTACTTGTATCCAACGATATAAGTGCCTCCAGAATAAAAGCACTTCAGAAAAATATGGAAGTTTTTGGAGTTACAAATAGTATTATCACTTGCGAAACAGCAGATAAACTATCGAATTACTTTACTGGTTATTTTGATAAAATACTTATCGATGCACCTTGTTCGGGCGAGGGTATGTTTAGAAAGTCCCAGTCTATGATTAATGCTTGGGAACAAAATGGAAATGAAAAGTTTGCTGAGATTCAAAGAGGTATCCTTAAGGATGCAGTTAAGCTTCTTAGCCCAGGTGGTATGATACTTTATTCTACCTGTACATTTGATCCTATGGAGGATGAGGATCAGGTAATGTATCTCTTGGAACAGGATAAAAATCTCAGTATAGTTCCGATTGAAGAGCATGAAGGATTTGTACCAGGAAGTGCTGAGTGGTGTCATATGGATAATCCTTCGAAGGATTTAAGCTATACATATCATTTATTCCCTCATAGAATCAAAGGGGAAGGCCACTATGTTGCTTTACTTAAGCATTCTGGTGATTGTGACTCATATTCTAGCGATTCTAGATATATCTTTACTCCATATTCTAGAAAACGTGTCGATGAGATAGATGATTTCCTGTCTCATGTATCTGGTCTAGATATGAATGATCTAGAGCTTAGAAATGATAAGCTTTTCCTTATTCCTAAGGATAGCCCTTCACTTAGTGGCGCAAGAGTTATGCGTCGAGGTGTATATCTTGGTGAACTGAAGAAGAAAAGATTTGAACCTAGTCAGTCTTTTGCTATGATACTTAAGCCTGAAGATTTTGATAATAATCTTTTGCTAGATATAGATTCTATAGATGTAAAGAAATATCTTAGGGGAGAAACACTTGATGTTGAAAGTGATGCAATGGATGGTTGGACTTTAGTTTCGATTAAAACTGACGCTGGCAGTTTCCCTCTTGGCTTTGGAAAAATGTTACGCGGAACCCTTAAGAATAAATATCTTCCTGGCTGGAGACTTATGAGTTAATTATGAAAGATAAGATAGATACAAGTACATATAAAGAGATAAATCGAGCAAAGAAACAGAAAGAAAAGAATAAGAATGTTGGAAAGTTTGCTAAGGGAAAGTACGGACATTCCAAGAATTACCGTATATACCGTCTGGTTCTAGCGCTTATCCTGCTTATACTTATACTCGCAGATGTGGTTATTTCTATTATATTTTTCCATACTAGAAAAACCGTATTTATAGTTTTTGCATGTCTGCTTGCAATTCCATTTGCAAGAAATATTGTGGATGTTATCATGACATTTAAGGCAAAACCTCTTAGTAATGAAGAGTATGAGAAGACTAAAGAACTTTCAGACAGGACATCTAGAGATTTTCTGTATGATATCTCTATAACTGAAGAAGACGGAATGTATTATATTCCTTGCATGGTTATATATAACAATAATATTCTTTGTTATACTCCAGAGGTTAAGGATGCGAAGACTAGAGAGAAGATTAAAACTTCTCTTGGTTCCGTAAATGTAGATGATACAAATTATAGAATATTTATTACTGAGAAGTATCAGACATTTGAGAAGGAAGTGACAAAGCTTCGTGATGCTGATGATCAAACCTTAGAAATGGATAGCGAAGTTGAACTTAAGATTCTATCGATGGGAATCTAGAAAAGGGTTAATCTATTGAAAGAAATACACGTAACAAAAAATGAAGAGGGATATAAACTTAAGAAGCTTTGTATGAATTATCTAGATAAGGCTCCAGCTTCATTTATATATAAAATGTTACGTAAGAAGAATATAGTTTTAAATGATAAGAAAGCTGATGGCAATGAGACGCTGAAGCTTGGCGACAGTGTAAAGTTTTATCTTAGTGATGAAACTATAGAATCCTTTAAGACAGAGAAAATATCTAGATTATCTGGTATTGAAAAAAGTAAAAAACTAGATATTATATATGAGGATGATAATTATATCTTCTGTAATAAACCTGTTAATATGTTATCACAGAAGGCTAAGAAGGACGATGTATCTATAAATGAGATTATCCTAGCTTACTTACTTGAAAGTGGTAGTGTTACTGAAGATAGTTTAGCTACATTTAGACCATCAGTTGTAAATCGACTTGATAGAAATACTAGCGGTATAATACTTGCTTCAAAGACTCCTGCAGGTGCAAGAATACTCTCTGAACTTATAAGAAGTAGAAGAGCAAAGAAGTATTATCTTGCGTGTGCATTTGGTAAAGCAAAGCGCCTTGGACATTTTAAAGCGTATCTACGTAAAGATGAGAAGAAGAATCTTGTAACTGTTTCTGATAAACCGTCCGTTGGTGCAAATATTATAGAAACTGATATAAGTCTTGAGAAGTATAGTTCTAGTCTAAATGTATCGCTTCTTAGGATAGAACTTATAACGGGAAAGAGTCATCAGATTAGATCCCATCTTGCTTATCTTGGTATGCCTATTATTGGTGATATTAAGTACGGTAATAAAGAAATAAATAAGAGGTTTAAAGATTCGAAAGGAATTAATTCTCAGATGCTTTTTGCGTATGAGATATCATTTCCTAATATAGATGATCTTGTAGATATGAATGTAGATGCATTTGATTATAAGAATCTTTCAGGAAATACATTTTCTGCAAAGCCGCCAAAGAGTTTTGACTTTATTATGAAGGCATAGGCGAGGTTTAATATATGGCGACATGGAAAACAAGGGGGCTCCGTGGTTCAGCATTTGAGAGCCTTATCAATTCAACAAATGAATATTATAGAAACTGTAATCTTGCTTTAGTGCAGAAGATACCTACACCTATTACACCCCTCAAGTTTGATTCCGATCGAAAGCTTATCACAGAAGCTTATTTCGAAAAGGATTCTACAGTTGACTATATAGGTGTTGTTCAGGAGATTGCTGTATGCTTCGATGCAAAGGAATGCAAGACTGATACATTTTCTCTTCAGAATATTCATGAGCATCAGTTTAAGTTCATGGAAGATTTTGAAAAACAAGGTGGCGTTGCATTTGTCCTTATTCTCTTTACAGAAAGAAATGATATATATTACCTGAGGTTTAGTGAACTAAAGGAATATATAGATAGAGTGAAGGATGGACATGCAAAGAACTTTAAATATATAGAACTAGATGATGACTATTTCTTAAAGCCAAATGGTCCGGCTCTAGTTCCTTACCTTGAAGGTATAAATAGAGATATAAAGTCTCGTTAAGGAGGAAAGAAATGTTTGATTTTTATAGAGTAGCTGCATGTGTACCAAAAGTATTTGTTGGTGACACGGCATATAATACAGATAAAATACTAGAAAAGCTTTCAGAGGCTTATGATTATAAGGCTTCTATAATAGCATTTCCAGAACTTGCTGTAACAGGTTACAGCTGCCAGGACCTTTTCTTCCAGGATACACTGATGTCTGGAGTTAAGGAGGCGCTTGGACGTATTATAGATAGTACTCTCGATAGAGAAGAGGTAATTATCGTTGGCGCTCCACTTAAGCTTTCAAATAGACTCTATAATACAGCGTTTGTCATAATGAATACTCGTATTCTTGGAATCAGTGTTAAGACATTTATTCCTAATCATAATGAGTTCTATGAGAAGAGATGGTTTGATTCAGCTGATACTCTCAGCACATCGTCAATTAGTTTTTCAGAACTTGGAATTGAGCTCACTGAAGAGATAAATGATTATGAAATCCCTATTGGCAATAATATCATTTATGATATAAATGGTTCAATAAAGTTTGCTGTTGAAATCTGTGAGGATCTCTGGGCTCCTATAACTCCATCAAGTATCTATGCCCTTGGAGGAGCTGAACTCATAGTGAATATCTCTGCAAGTAATGAGACGATTGCTAAGAGAGAATATAGAAAGAATCTTGTAAAGCATCAGTCAGCTGCACTTCACGCTGACTATCTATATGTATCAGCTGGTGCAGATGAATCAACACAGGATCTTATATTCTCAGGTCATTCACTTCTTGCCGAGAATGGAACAGTGATAAATGAGAATAAGGACTTTATTGCTACAGACTATCTTCTTATAGCTGACATGGATCTTGGTAAGATCAGACATGATAGAAATGTATCAACTACATTTTCAGATGCAGCCTTTAAGTTTAGAGAAGAGATAAGTAAATTAACCACACTTTGTGTATCAGATATAACACTTCCTTCCTCTGATGGTGAATATGTTATAACATCTAAGAAACCATTTATTCCAGGAACTAAGATTAAGAGAATAAAGAGATGTAATGAGATATTCGAGATGCAGGTTGGTGGACTTGCTAAGAGACTTAGTCTTACGGGTTCAAAACCAGTTGTTGGTGTGTCAGGCGGTATGGATTCAACATTAACCCTGCTTGTAGCAGCTCAGGCTCTTGCTAAGCTTGGTAAGGATCCAAGTGACCTCGTGGCTATTACAATGCCAGCTTTTGGTACATCAGATAGAACCTATAATAATTCACTTAATCTTATAAAGGCTCTTGGAACTGAGCCTATAGTTATAAATATAAAAGATTCCTGTATACAGCATCTTAAGGATCTAGGTCATGATCCTGAGATTCATGATGTAACATACGAGAATACTCAGGCCAGAGAAAGAACCCAGGTACTTATGGACTATGCTAACAAAATTGGTGGGCTTGTAGTTGGTACTGGTGATCTATCAGAACTTGCTCTTGGATGGTGCACTTATAATGGTGACCAGATGAGTATGTACGGAGTTAATGGAAGTATTCCAAAGACACTTGTACGTTGGATGATAGATAGTGTAGTGGAAAATGATATCTTCCCAGATGCACAGAACGTACTTAAGGATATTCTTGATACACCTATCAGCCCTGAGCTTCTTCCTCCGGATGCTGATGGAAATATATCACAGAAAACTGAAGAAGCAGTTGGACCATATGAACTACATGACTTCTTCATATACTATAGCCTCAGATATGGATATAGTCCTTCAAAGATATTCTTCCTGGCAAAGAAAGCATTTAAAGAAGATTATTCAGAGGAAGAGATTAAGAAGTGGATGACTATGTATTACCGAAGACTGTTTAGTCAGCAGTTTAAGAGAAGCTGCATGCCAGATGGTGTAAAAGTTGGTAGCGTATCTATGTCACCACGTGGCGATCTAAGAATGCCAAGCGATGCTTCTGCAGCCCTTTGGATGGCTGAAGTAGAAGCTTTATAAGATAGAAAAGTAGTAAGGATTATCAAATGGATATTAAGGATACACATATATTAAATCAGGATATTATTCAAAGTGCTCCTACAACTGAGCCTGCTCGTCAGGAGTTCTTTATGGATAGATGTCACGAGTTAATCGAAGAGATGATTATAGAAAGTGGTCATAAGCCTACATTTCATGTTGAGACATTTGGATGTCAGATGAATGCTCATGACTCTGAGAAACTTATCGGAATACTCCTTCGTATAGGTTATGAAGAAGTAGCTACCGAGAAAGAGGCCGACTTTATTATATATAATACATGTACTGTTAGAGAAAATGCTAATCAGAAGCTTTATGGTCATCTAGGTTCGCTTAAAAAACGTAAAGAATCTAACAAGAATATGCTTATTGGAATCTGTGGATGTATGATGCAGCAGACTGCTGTTGTTGAGTACATTAAATCCAGTTTCGGATTTGTTGATCTGATATTTGGAACTTATAACTTCTATAAGTTAGCAGAATTACTTTTCTATAAACTAACAGAAACAGATAAGAAAACAGTAGTTGAGGTTCTCGATGTACCTGAAACTCATGTTGAAAATCTTCCTGAGAAGAGAAAGTATAGCTTTAAGTCTGGTGTAAATATAATGTATGGCTGCAATAATTTCTGTACTTATTGCATAGTTCCATATGTAAGAGGTAGAGAGAGAAGCAGAACTCCTGAAGATATACTGTGCGAAGTTAATCGACTGGTAAATGAAGGCTGTGTGGAGATTATGCTCCTCGGTCAGAATGTTAATTCTTATGGTATTAATTTCCTAGATGAAAGCGAGACTATAAAGGCACATCCTGACTATGATTTTCCTGATCTACTTTCTGATGTTGCGAAGATTGAAGGACTTAAACGTATCAGATTTATGACTAGCCATCCAAAGGATTTATCAGATAAGCTTCTTGATGTGATAGCTGCTAATCCAAAGATTGCTCGTCATATTCATTTGCCTGTACAGGCTGGATCTTCTAGAATACTTAAGGCTATGAATCGTAGATATTCTAAGGAAGATTATCTGGCTCTTGTTGACAAGATAAGAGCAAAGCTTCCTGATGTTTCTCTTACAACAGATATAATGGTCGGTTTCCCAGGAGAAACAGAGGAAGATATACAGGATACGATTGATGTAATCAGATATGCCAAATATGATCAAGCATTTACATTTATATATTCTATTCGCTCAGGTACGCCTGCTGCTAAAATGGAACAATTACCTTCAGAGGTTGTAGATAAGAACTTTGAGAAGGTTCTTGAAGAGGTAAGAAAAGTTTCCGCTCAGTCCTCTAGTCGTTTTGAAGGTCAGACAAAGAGTGTTCTTGTTGAGAGCGTGAATGATCATATGAATGGTTATGTTACAGGCAGAATGGATAACAATATCCTGGTACATTTCCCTGGAAATGAAGAACAGATAGGAACTTTTGTTGATGTTAAGCTAGATGAAGCAAAAGGCTTCTATTACCTTGGACATGCAGTTTAAAAAACTATTATAAAGGACTAATTAATGGACTCAAGTACTATTGATAGAACTAAATTATCTCCTATGATGCAGCATTATCTGGCAACAAAGGATGAACACCCAGACGCTATCCTTTTTTACAGGCTGGGTGATTTTTATGAAATGTTTTTTGAGGATGCCGAAAATGTATCTAGGGAGCTTGAACTTACTCTTACCGGAAAAGATTGCGGTATGGATGAGAGGGCTCCAATGTGTGGTATTCCATATCATGCTGCAGAAGTTTATATAGGAAAACTTATCGAAAATGGACACAAGGTCGCTATATGTGAGCAGGTTCAAGATCCAAAGCTCGCTAAAGGGCTTGTAGAACGTAAGGTTATCAGAATAGTTACTCCTGGTACCAGTATGGGAGAGGGCAGTCTATCTGATGACAAAAATAAATATATTATGTGTATCTCTGAAGTTTCTCGCTCTGAAAAATCAGGTGGTACAATTTATGGTCTTACAGTTTCAGATATATCTACTGGAGAGTTTGACTGCACAAGTCTAAATAACTCTTCAAAGATTCTGGATGAGATTGTCAGATATCAGCCTAAAGAAATAATTCTTAGTGAAAATTCAGAATTAGTTAACAATAAAAGATTTATGTCAACCTATCTGGATTTAATCAATAAATTATCCATTACTGAGAGTATAGTTCCGGAAAAAAAGTATCAGTATGATGCTTCGAAAACTATTCTTGAAAAGCAGTTTAATGTTCAAGGAATAGAAGGACTTGGACTTAAAGATTTTCCTGAGATTGTATGTTCATCAGGAGCTCTTATAACGTATCTTTATGATACACAGATGAGCAGTCTTGGGCAGATTAATCATTTAAATCTATATTTTTCTGATAATTATATGATCGTAGATTCATTCACCAAGCGTAATCTTGAACTTACCGAGACTATGCGCGATGGTATGAGATATGGATCTCTTCTTTGGGTGCTTGATAAGACGAAGACAGCTATGGGGGCTAGAAAACTTAGAAGCTTTATAGAAGCACCGCTTATGGATATATCTCTTATAGAAGATAGACTTGATGCTATAGAATCACTAAATGTTGGAATCATGAACCGTGATGAGATGAGAGAATATCTTGGTTCAATCTATGATATGGAACGTCTTATGACAAGAATCTCTATGAGAACTGCAAATCCTAGAGATTTACTTAGCTTTAAGACTTCCTTACATTATCTTCCAGATATCAAGAATCTCTTTAAAGAATTCAGCGGACGTATCTTTGATGAAATGTATCAGAAGATGGATACACTTCAAGATATATATGAACTTATAGACCGTGCAATCGATGAAGATGCACCTATTACCGTTCGTGAAGGTGGTATATTCAAGACTGGATACAATCTTGTTATAGATGATTATAGAGATAAGAAGCTTAATGCTAAGACTATTCTTGCTGATATGGAAGAAAAGGAAAGAGAGAAGACTGGCATTAAGAATCTTCGTATAAAGTTCAATCGAGTATTCGGATACTTCTACGAAGTTACTAATTCTTATAAATCTCTTGTACCTGATTACTTTATAAGAAAGCAGACTCTTACAAATGCAGAAAGATTTACCACAGATGAACTGTCACGTCTTTCCAGTGATATTCTTAGCGCAGAAGAGAATCTATATGGGCTCGAATATGATGAGTTTGTAAAGCTTCGAGACGAACTTTCAAATGAAATAATCAGAGTTCAGCAAACTGCTGATTATATAGCACTTGCGGATGTTTTTGCTTCTTTATCAGTGGTTGCTGTTAGAGCAAACTATGTAAGACCAGGAATTACAGATAATGGAATAATCGATATAAAGAATGGTCGTCATCCAGTTATAGAAAAGATAATGAATAATTCTGAGTTTATTCCAAATGATACATATCTTGATGAACAGGGTAACAGAATTATGATAATTACTGGCCCTAATATGGCTGGTAAATCTACTTATATGAGACAGACCGCGCTTATAGCACTTATGGCGCAGATTGGTTCATTTGTCCCAGCAGATAGTGCTACTATATCTATATCTGATAGAATATTCACTAGAGTTGGTGCTAGTGATGATCTCGCTCAGGGACAGTCTACCTTTATGGTTGAAATGAGTGAAGTGGCTAATATTCTTCGAAATGCTACGAAGGATTCACTTATCATAATGGATGAGATTGGTAGAGGAACATCTACATTTGATGGTCTATCTATTGCTTGGGCTGTTGTTGAGTATATTGCAGATAAGGAAACCGTTGGTGCTAAGACACTTTTTGCAACTCATTATCATGAGCTTACAAATCTTGAAGATAAGCTTTCTTCTGTAAATAATTATTCGATAGCAATTCAGCATGAAGGCGATAGTCTCGTATTTCTTCGAAAGATTATCCGAGGCGGAGCTGATAGATCTTATGGTATAGAGGTTGCTCGTCTTGCTGGTGTACCTCAGGTGGTAACTGATAGAGCTAAGGAGATAGCTGCTATACTTAGCGAGGAAGATATTACTGGAAATGCTAAAGATATAAAGGTTATCACTTCTCATAAAGAGACAAAGAAAGAAGCTCCAGGACAGTTATCTCTCTTTGCGTCTACTGAAGAAATGAATATAACAAATGAACTTAAGAATATGGATTTAGACAACATGACTCCTGTTAAGGCTCTGCTATATCTGCAGGAGTTAAAAGAACGACTTAATTAAGGGATTATTATGATAAAAGTATTAGATCAACATACTATAGATAAGATAGCTGCTGGCGAAGTTATAGAGCGTCCTTCATCTATAGTTAAAGAGCTTGTTGAAAACTCTATTGACGCTGGTGCAACCAGAGTAACTGTTGAGATTACTGATGGTGGAACCAGTCTTATTCGTGTTACTGACAATGGTGCTGGTATAGATGAGTCAGATGTTAGAAAAGCATTTATGAGTCATGCTACAAGTAAGCTGGATAATGTTGATGACCTCCTGAATATATCCTCACTTGGATTCAGAGGTGAGGCGCTTTCGACCATATCTGCTGTATCTAAGGTTGAAATGATAACTAAGACTCGTGAATCATTAACAGGAACTAGATATGTCATAGAAGGCGGAAAAGAACTGGAGATGACCAGTATAGGTGCTCCTGATGGAACAACTATTATCTCTAGAGAGATATTTTATAATACACCTGCTAGACTTAAGTTTCTTAAAACTAATATGACAGAGGGCTCATATATAAATGATATGATGACACATATGGCTCTCTCTAATCCGGATGTTGCTATCAAGCTTATTTCTGGTGGTAAGGTGATTATAGATACTCAGGGCGATGGAAGACTTAAAGAAACAATCTATTCGCTTTATGGTAAAGAGATAGCTAGAGCACTTCTTGATGTTGATTATAAAGATGAAAATATAAAAGTGACTGGTTATATAGGAAAGCCATTTTTATCAAAGGGTAACAGAGGATTTGAGAATTACTTTGTAAATGGAAGATTTATCAAGAGTCCTGTTGTTAATAGAGCTATTGAAGAAGCGTATAAGACCTATATTATGGTGCATAAGTTCCCATATACAGCTCTTTTCATAGAACTTCCTCCTTATATGGTTGATGTAAATGTTCATCCTGCTAAGAGAGAGTTCAGATTTGATGATGAGAAAGCTCTGTTCCATGCTGTATTTTATGCAGTAAAGGATGCTCTTGCTTATAAAGAGATAATTCCAGAAGCTGACCGTGAATATATAACGGGACCTTCGGTTAAAGAAGTGAAGGAAACTCCATTTGTAACACAGGCAAAGTTTGAACCTGTAAAAACCAATGAGTTTATTTCAGAGAAAAAGATAGAGCCTACAGTTAACAATATATCTGAAGAGAGGGAAGAACCTTCAGTTAATAATATTCCTGAAGAAAAGACGGAAGTTACACATGTTTCGTCTTCATTTGAATCCTTCAAAAAACCAAGTGTTACTCAGGAGGTGCACGATTCATCTTCGTATTCACATACTAGTCCCGCCTCAGGTTCTGGAAAAGGAAGTTTTAGCATATTAGAGAGCCTTCTTCCAAAAGATTATATGGAGAAGCTTGATAATAAGAAACTGGTTAATCAGTCTGATGATATACTTCCAAAAGGTTCTTATGAACAGCAGGAATTAACTGAATCTAGATTTTTATCTGAAGAAGCTAAGGGTCATCATAAGATAATCGGTCAGGTATTCAAGACTTATTGGATTACAGAATATGATGGTTCACTTTATCTTATGGATCAGCATGCGGCACATGAGAAAGTGAATTATGAAACATTTCTCGCTGAGTTTAAAGAAAGAAAGATTCTTAGCCAGAATATGTATCCGCCAGAGGTTGTATCCTTAACTAGCATAGAGAAGCAGACTGTTCTTGAAAATGTAGATTATCTAAAATCTTATGGCTTTGAGATAGAGGAGTTCGGTGGAAATGATGTAAAACTCTCTGCTATGCCCGCTAATCTTATAGGACTTGATGGAAGAGAAGTATTTACAGAACTTATATCTTATCTTTCTGAAGGGGTTGATAATGTTACTGAAGATATCTTTGTGCGTAAGCTTGCAACTATGGGATGTAAAGCTGCTATAAAGGGTAATCAGGAGATTTCAGAGTTTGAGGTTCGTGACCTTATAGAAAAACTTATGAAGCTGAAAGATCCATATACTTGTCCTCATGGTCGCCCAACCCTTATAAGAGTGACAAAAGAAGAGTTAGATAAAAAGTTTAAGAGAATAGTTGAGTAATATTTTATGAATAAATTAATAGTACTTACAGGCCCGACCGCTGTAGGAAAAACTGATCTCTCCATTAGCCTTGCTAAAAAGATGAATGGAGAGATTATCTCTGCTGACAGTATACAGGTCTATAGGGGCTTTGATATTGGCAGTGCCAAGATTACAAAAGAAGAAATGCAAGGTGTACCTCATCATCTTATAGATTGTTATGATCCTTCATTTCCATTTGATGTTACAGTATTTAAAAATGAAGCTAAAAGGCTAGTGGATGAGATTACTTCAAGAGGCCATATGCCTATAATTGCTGGTGGTACGGGATTTTATATTCAGGCTCTTTTATATGATGTGGATTTTAGTGATGAAGAATCTGATTCAAATGACCGAGAGTATAGAAGGGAACTTGAGGAATATCTTGAGAAAACTGGTGATATAGAAAAACTGTATGATGAACTTAAATTGGTTGATCCTGCATCAGCTGAGATAATTCATAAGAATAATCATCGAAAGGTAATAAGAGCTTTAGAGTATTATCATATCCATGGTAAGCCAATATCAGAACATAATGCCGAAGAGAGACAAAAAAAATCAGTATATGATTCAAGGTTTTTTGTCTTGTCTATGAATAGAGATAGACTTTATTCCCGAATTAATAAAAGGGTTGATATTATGAAAGAGGCTGGACTTGTTGATGAAGTACGAGGTCTTATGGAGGCAGGCTGCACTTTGGAAATGAATTCCATGCAGGCGATTGGTTATAAGGAAATATATGCTGCTCTTCGTGATAATACTAGCTTAGATGATGCTTTTGAACAGATTAAGCTGAATACACGTCATTTTGCCAAGAGACAAATGACATGGTTTAGAAGAGAGAAGGATGTTATCTGGCTTGATAAGGATGTATTTTCTGAAGACTATAATCTTGAGCCTGTCGAGACAGATGAAAATATATTGGAATATATAATCAAACATTCATTTTAAATGTAAGAAAAAAGAGGAAAAGATAAAACAAGGTATATACTATGAATAATGTTAGTAATGATTTAAAAGAATATTATCTTAGCTCAGGGATTTCGGAAGAAGTTTATGATTACTGCGCTAAAGTTGAAGAAAAGCTTAGTGATAGATTTAGTAAGATTGATAAGATAGCTGAGATAAATCAGATAAAGGTTCAGCAGGCTATGGCTAAATGTAGACTTGCTGAGGAACATTTAAAAGGAACGACTGGCTATGGATATAACGATAGTGGTAGAGATACATTAGAGAAGATTTACGCCGAAGTATTCCACACTGAAGACGCGCTGGTTCGTCAGCAGATTACCTGTGGAACTCACGCTCTTACTATAGCACTTGCTGGAAATCTACGTCCTGGAGATGAGATTCTTTCGATTGCAGGACCTGTATATGATACTCTTCAGGGAGTTATTGGAGTTAGAGAAGAGAAGGGAAGCCTTGCTGAATATGGTATAACATATTCCGAGGTTGGTCTCCTTGATGATGGCTCTTGGGATTATGATGGCATTAAGAGGGCTATAAATGATAAAACTAAGCTTATTGAGATTCAAAGATCGAAGGGATATGATACAAGACCTTCGCTTTCAGTCGAAGCTATAGGTGAAGCTATAAGCTTTATAAGAAAGATAGAAGAAGAGATTGGCAGACATATTATCGTTATGATAGATAACTGCTACGGAGAATTTGTTGAAACCATAGAGCCATCTGATGTAGGTGCTGATATGGTTGTTGGATCTCTTATTAAGAATATCGGTGGTGGTCTTGCGCCTATAGGTGGATATATATGCGGTACAAAAGAATGTATAGAAAATGCTGCTGCAAGACTTATAACTCCTGGAATTGGTAAGGAGGTTGGAGCGTCACTTGGCTTAACAGCTCAGTTTGCAGAGGGGCTTTTCCTTGCTCCTACTGTTACAGCTGCTGCTCTTAAGGGAGCAATATTTGCAGCAAATGTATATGAAGGTCTTGGCTTTAAAGCTATACCTGATTCTACTGAAGATAGATTTGATATTATTGAGGCTGTTACTCTTGGAAGTCCTGAGCTTATCGAAGCATTTTGCGAGGGAATACAGGCTGCGGCTCCAGTTGACAGCTACGTAAAACCAGTTCCTTGGGCAATGCCTGGTTATGATTCAGATGTAATCATGGCGGCCGGTGCATTTATATCAGGAGCATCTATTGAATTATCTGCTGATGCACCTATAAAACCACCTTATGCAGTGTATTTCCAGGGCGGTTTAACATATCCACATGCTAAGTTTGGTATAATGATGTCCCTACAGAAAATAGTGGAAAAAAACCTTTCTAAAATACCTGCTATGTGATAACATAAGCGTTGTCCATTCACCAAAAGAAGTCGCTGACTTACTTTTGTATATGAATAAATGTAAGATAAAAGAAATGGCAGATCACGAGAAACCTGTTGAAAAGCTGCTAGAACAGGGACCTGAAGTTCTGTCGGATGCTGAACTGTTAGCTATCATTCTTCGCACGGGTAGTAATGAAATGAGTGCTATTGAACTAGCGCAGTTCGTATTAAATGCCCACCCTATATATAAGGGACTTTCTGGGCTTAATTATAGGTATGTTAATGACCTGGTAAGTATTCCTGGTATCGGCTACGTGAAGGCAAGTCAGATAATTGCTATAACAGAAATATCCAGAAGGATATCTTCTGAAAAGCATAAACTTGACCTGTCGCTCAGTTCTTCAGATTCAGTAGCTAATTACTTTATGGAAGAAGTCAGGTATATGACAAAAGAAAGAGTATATGCTCTTTTTAATACTTCTTCTCATAGAATCATTAAAAAGGTTCAACTGTCTGAGGGCAGTATTGATAGAAGTATATTATCTATAAGAGAATTATTCAAAGAAGCACTTAGAGCAGATGCTGCGAATATTGTTCTCATTCATAATCATCCATCTGGTGATCCTAGCCCTAGTACCATAGATGTCTCTATAACTAGACAGATTAAAAATATGGGGGATGAGATGGGAATACCGCTTCTTGATCATATAATTATCGGAAATGGCACTTATTATAGTATGGGTGCAGAAGGATTAATATGAAACTTAATTATAAAAAAGATCTTAGTCCTAAATATTTACTTATAGCACTTTCAGTTATATGTATAGCGCTGACTATTGTGTCAGCATTTTTTCCAGATGTGCTTAAGCCAGTTCGTGAGGTTACAGGCGGTATCATCACTCCACTCCAGGAAGGCGTTAATGATATCGGTACCTGGGTGGAAGAAAAGGTTGCTGTATTCGGTGATGTAAAGGAACTGAAAGCTGAAAATACTGAGCTGAGAGGCCAGGTGACTGATCTTCAAAATGAACTTGGTAAGAATGAAGCAGAGCTAGCTGAACTTCAGTCTCTTAGAGATTTATATAGTTTAGATGAATTATATCCAGATTATGAGAAGACTGCAGCCAGAGTATTTTCTGTTAATTCATCTGGTTGGTTCAATGAGTTCTATATCAATAAGGGATTAAATGATCAGGTATATGAAGGCTGTAATGTTATCTGTGATGACGGTCTTCTTGGAATAGTTGTTGAGTCTTATGATGACTATGCTAAGGTTAGAGCAATCATTGATGATAGAGCTAATGTTACCGGTGAGATTGGAACTGCTGGAAATCTTTGTAATATAGAGGGTAGTATTCAGACAATGGAAGCTGGATATCTACTTGCTACTGATATAGATAAAAATGCTATTATCTCTGAGGGAGATAAGATCATTACATCCAGTGTATCAGATAGATATTTATATGGACTTACTATTGGTTATGTTATCAGCGTAGAGCAGGATTCCAATAACCTTACTCAGACGGCTCATATTCTGCCGACTGTTAATTTCACTGATATTAAGGATGTATTAGTTATCCTTGATCGTAAACAGGAAGTGAACTACTAATGCGTAGATCTTTTGTAATATTATTACTTATAATAATTTCATTTCTTTTGCAAAGTATGATCTTTTCATATCATAATGTTAGAGGCATAGCTCCAAATCTACTTCTGATTGTAACTATGTCTTTTGGCATAATGAGAGGAAGAAGAGAAGGACTTCTTACAGGATTTGTCTCGGGTTTTCTGTATGATATCTTCTTTGGCACTTTGCTCGGTCCATACACATTTCTCTTTATGATAATCGGATATCTGAATGGTGCCTTCCATAAGCAATATCTTATGGAGGATGTTATGATGCCCGTTTTTATTATCATCATCGACGAAACAGTGTTTGATTTTGTTACGTATGTGGCAGCGTTCCTGCTTCGTAACAGAACTAATCTGAGTTTTTATTTTGTTCATGTATTTCTGCCGCATATTTTATCAACTGTAATTGCGACTATTATTATATATAGAATCTATGTTCGAATTAATAAAGCTATAAAGAAGAGGGTAGAGAAAAATGAGATTGCTTAAGGATCTTTTTATATCCTTTAAGGAAATCACATTAGAATATATTAAAAGTAGAGTGTTCCCAGTAACACTCCTTATTATTGTGCTTTTTATAGTTCTTATAAATCGTCTTTTTACTCTTCAGATTGAAGAAGGTGAGAATTATTCAAAGAGCTTCGAGGTAAAGTCAGAGAAGACACTTACTGTTAATTCTATTCGTGGAAATATTTATGATGTCAATGGTAACTTGCTTGCTTATAACAAGATAGCTTATACATTAACATTTGGAAATAGTAATCAGCTTCCTATCGATGCTGAAAATATGAATATCTCTGAAAATGTATTAAAGAATCGTATTATAGCTAATACACTTGGTATTCTTCAGTCAAATGGTGATGATATAGATTCATCATTTAGAATCACTTATAAGAATGGCAAATATTCTTATAATGTTGAAGGCCCTGTTTTAAAAGGATTCTTAAAGGATGTTTATGCTGCAGATACTGTCGATGATCTGACGCAGGAACAGCTGAACTCAAAACCTGAAGATGTTGTAAAGTATCTTAAGAAACTTTTTGAAATCAGTAGTGACTATGATGATGAAACTGCTATGAAGATACTTGCCTGCAGATACAATCTCTGGCTAAACCGTTTTCAGCAGTATGTTCCTGTTGAGATAGCTCATAATATCTCAGAGAAGAGCCGTGCAGCGATTACTGAGAATAAGGATAATCTACTTGGTATGGATATTCTTATAGAATCCAGCCGTGTATATAATGATGCTAAGTATTTTTCTCATATTATCGGATATGTTGGCAAAGCATCTCAGGAAGATATAGATACGCTAAATGAGGAAGTAGGCGAGAATAAGTATAATAGCTCAGATGTTGTGGGAAAGTCAGGTATAGAGAGAGTCTTCGAAACTGATCTTCACGGTACAGATGGTGAGCAGGTTCTCTATGTAGATAATCTTGGTAAGGTTCTTGAGGTTACAAGTGATACACCTTCTATAGCTGGAAATGATATATATCTCACTATAGATACTGACCTTCAGAAGTATTGTTATGACATGCTAGAGAAGGAAATCGCATCTATCCTCATGTCCAAGATTCATAATATTGCATATGCTGCAGAAGGTAATAAAGAAAAGATTATACCTATCACAGATGTATATGCAGCATTTTTCAGTAATAATCAGCTAAAACTTTCACATATGAATGGCCCGGATGCAACTGAGCTTGAGAAGAAAGTATATAGTAACTTTACAACAAGACAGGGGTACACGCTTGAGACCATGAAGGGGCTTCTTACAGATAATCCTGTAGAACTAGAAAATCTAGATACAGAGTATAAGGATTACTGTGAATATATATGTGAAATGCTTTCTTCACAAGGAATCTATGATGTTGGTAAGGTTAATCAGAATTCCAATAAGTTCCTTGCTTATACAAATGATGAAACTTCACTTCAGGATTTTCTAAGATATCTTATAAGTGTTGAAGCTATAGATATTACTTCTATAGAGGAAGATGATAAGTATTATGATTCTGATGAGATCTATAGTATGCTTATCGACTATATAATCGAGTATCTTCAAGATGATGAGGATTTCAATAACAGAGTTATTCGAAATATGATCAGAGAAGGTAGTATCTCTAGTTATGATGTTATAGAGCTATTATATGATCAGGGAGTTCTTTCAGAAGATGGAGATGTTGAACTTACTGCATTTAGATCTGGTGCTATGACACCTTACGGATTTATCATAGCTAAACTTACATCTCTTGAGATTACACCAGCTATGCTTGCCCTTACACCTTGTTCGGGTGCAGTTGTTGTAACTGATGTAAATACTGGTGAAGTAAGAGCTATGGTCAGCTATCCAAGTTATGATAATAATTATCTGACTAACTATGTGGATCCTGATTACTATAATAAGCTTCTCGAAGATCATACCAATCCTCTATATAACAGAGCAACTATGATGAGAACCGCTCCAGGTTCTACATTTAAACCTTTATCAGCGGTTGCTGGTGTATCTGAAGGTGTTCTGGGAATAGATGAATATATAACTGACCTTGGTGTCTTCGAAGATGTATATACGAAACCTAAATGTTGGATATATCGAGATTATCATCTGACACATGGTTCAATTGGTATACCTACAGCTATCGATATTTCATGTAACTATTTCTTCTTTACAGTTGGTTATAGACTTGCTACAAGATCAGGTTCATATGTGGATGATGAAGGTCTTGCAAGCCTTAAGAAATATGCAGGAATGTTTGGACTTACTTCTAAGTCAGGAGTTGAGATAGAAGAGATATCACCGAAGTTCTCGGATAATGATGCCGTTACAAGTGCTATCGGACAGGGTACTCACAACTATGCCCCTGTTCAGTTATCCAGATATGTTACAACTATTGCAAATGGTGGAACCTGCTATAATCTATCTCTTATGAATAAGATAACCGATTATGAAGGAAATGTTGTAAGAACCTCTAATCATACCATAGCTTCACAGGTTAATATCGATAGTGCGCTTTGGAATTCAATCCATACAGGTATGAGACTTGTTGTAACGGATGACCTAAAAGATAATAAGCTTCTTAATTCGGTAAATGTACAGATAGCAGGTAAGACTGGTACTGCACAGGAAGGTGAAGACCGACCGGCTCACGCGCTCTTTATATCTTATGCACCATATACGGCGCCTGAAGTATCAGTCACAACGGTTATTCCTAACGGATACGCATCGTCTAATGCTGCGGATCTTACCGGATTTATATATGCTTATATGTATGATAAAGAAGCTCTAAATGATGCTACATTTACGGATGATGGCGGAGTAGTAGGAGATTAAAATTGTTTAAGAAATATAATTACAAAAATTATAATTTCATATTGCTTTTCCTTGTAATCTCTCTTATGGTTCTTGGAGTATTCATCATAAATAGTGTAAATGATGAATTTACAGTTAAGCAGGCGGTTGGTGTTGCTATATCTATATTGATTATGGTCGCTCTTTCTGTGATTGATTATCATCTTATATCAAGACTGTATATTCCTCTTTATATATTTAGTGTTATACTTCTGGTACTCGTTCTTTTAGCTGGTTCGACAGTTAACTCGGCTACTAGATGGTTTACTATCGCAGGTATTACATTCCAGCCATCAGAGCTTGCAAAGCCTATTATGATCATATTCTTTTCTACATACTTTAGTAAGCTTATGGATGAAGAGAAGGTTAATACTTTGCGAGGAATACTTGGTTTTGTATTCTTCTGGGCTATTCCTATATTTCTTATCTATCAGGAACCTGATCTCTCGACACTTATCTGTCTTACTATGGTGTTACTTACACTATTTTATCTGTCAGGACTTAGTTATAGAATAATAGGTGTATCCTTACTTGTTCTAATTCCTCTGATTAGTGTATTCCTCTGGTATATTCAAAGAGAAGATCAGAAGCTGCTTTACGAACATCAGGTAAAGCGAATCATGTCATTTATCTATCCTTCTGAATATGAGGACGAATCTAGGCAGCAGGAAAACTCTGTAATGGCTATTGGTTCTGGCCAGTTAATGGGTAAAGGTCTTGGTAAAAAAGGCGAAGCTAATACCGGAGATACCAATCTTATCTCAGAGCAGCAGACGGATTTCATATTCTCAGCTGTGGGGGAAGCTTTTGGGTTCTTTGGTAGTGTAATAATAATTGGAATTATTCTGCTTATAGTGTTACAATGTATTAGAGCAGGAAGGCATGCCAGAGATGATGTTGGCCAGATGATATCGGTTGGTGTTGCATCACTTATTGGTTATCAGTCATTTATCAATATTGGTGTTGCTACAAGAGTCCTTCCTAATACAGGTATACCGCTTCCTTTCATAAGCTATGGACTTACTTCTCTTATGAGTACGGCTATAGGAATTGGTATAGTTTTAAATATAAGTTTACAAAAGAGAAAATACTAATATATAGAAAAATGTTGGAGGTTAAACTGTGAATATAGTACTAATTGCTCATGATCCTAAAAAGAAACTGATGCAGAACTTTTGCATAGCATATCGCGGAATTCTTGAAAGACATGATGTTTATTCGACAGCGACTACTGGTCGTCTTGTAGAAGAAGCATCTGGCATTAATGTTCATAAGTTTTTAGCTGGTCATCTTGGTGGTGTTGAGCAGATAGCGACTCAGATAGAAAGTAACCAGATGGATATGGTAATATTCCTTCGCGAGAACAGTATGAGCCAGCCACATAACAACGATTATAATAAGATATCTACGCTTTGTGATATATATAATATTCCTCTTGCATCTAACCTTGCTACAGCTGAACTGCTTATCAAGGCTCTTGAAAGAGGAGATTTGGACTGGAGAAGTCTATATAAAAACTAAAAGGATAAAAGAATGGGTAAAGCTGTTATCTATTACATTTTGTTAATGCTTCTTGCTATAGGAAGTGTTACCTTTTTTATTGTCAAAAATGTTAAGTTTGATAATCCATATGATATGGATACTATTAATAACATCGAAGTAAGCAAGAGTCTTCATACCATTTCTTATAAAGGTTATCAGTCAGAATATGCTGTGATACCTGATGGAAATGATGTATCTCCTGAAAACTTTTCTGAAGATACATATGCAGCTCTTCTTGTCGATAATACTAACAAGGAAGCTCTGGTTTCCTACAATTCTCTTAGAAGAATATATCCTGCTAGTACAACGAAGCTTATGACTGCAATTGTTGTATGCGACGCTCTATATAAAGGCGAGATTAGTCTGGATGATCAGATAACACTTCAGCATGATACAAGTATTACTGAAGAGGGAGCTCTTGTTAGTCAGTTAAAATCTGGTTGTACTATAACAGTTAGAAATCTTCTCTACGGTCTTCTTATGAAGTCCTATAATGATTTTGCTGTTATACTTGCTGAATATGTTGGCGGAAGTGAAGCTGAGTTCGCTAATAGAATGAATGCTAAGGCTTATGAGATTGGAGCTACTGGATCACATTTCGTGAATCCTCATGGTCTTCATGATGATAATCATTATATCACTGCCTATGATATGTATCTGATATTACAGGAAGCTGAGAAGTACGATATCATTCGTGAGATTGATTCATATAATTCATTTACGTATTCATATACGACAGCTGATGGACAAGTTCTTGATGATGATATAACTCCGACTAATCAGTTTTTGTCAGGAACATATAAACTTCCATCGAATATAACTATTGATTCCTGGAAGACAGGTACAACAAAAGCTGCAGGTAATATACTTGCACTTAATGTAACGATTGATAATAATTCATATTCTATATTTGTCGCAGATTCTGTATCTCAGGATGATCTGTATGATAAGATAGGAATAATGTTTAATCTAACCAAATAAAGGGATAGAAATGAGTAGCACATCAAATCAGAGAAAAAAGAAGAGGGCAAATGCTAATGTTATAAGACTGAGCAGATCAGCCAGACTTAACTCTACAGTCATTATATTTGCAATCATCTTAATATATGTTGTAGCAAGTATTATCATTTCCTTTATGAAGGAACCTATTACCACCTACAAGGTTGGTTCTAGTAATATTAATAGTAATATTACATGTACTGGTATTGCTCTTAGAAATGAGATAGAGATAACTTGTTCTAAATCTGGATACATGATCTACTTTGTACACGATGGAGATAAGGTTAAAAAGAATGCTCCAGTATGTACAGTTGATGAGACAGGAAATATCATATCTGCTATCAAAGCAACTGGAGAGAGTGACGATGGTAACGGACTCTTTACTCAGTCTGATTATGCCAGTATCAGATCTACAATAGATACTTATAAAGCATCTTATTCTGATGTTACATTTTCCAATCTATATAACTTTAAGTCTGAAGTAGAAAGTAAAGTTATGGAACTTTCAAGTGACGTTATGATGCAGCAGATTAATGCTGGTGGTACAAAGGTGAGCTCAACTCTTCAGACGATTAAGTCTACTGAAAGTGGTGTTATAACTTACTATACTGATGGTTATGAGAAGAAGACACCAGAGACTTTATCAGAAGATGATTTCAACAAGAATAATTATAAGAAAACTTCTCTTAAATCAGGTGATATTCTTGATACTGGTTCTACAGTATTTAAGATAGTTTCTGATGAGAGCTGGAATATAGTATGCCAGGTTACTGAAGAACAGGCCAAGGTGATTCAGGGAGAAGAGAAACTTAGATTTACTATAAATGATTCTCCTATAGAAATCAGCTCATCATATTCTATCCTTCCAAGAGGTGAATCTTACTTTGTTGTTCTACCTCTTAAGAAGTATATGGTAGATTATATCGATGAGAGATTCTTAAATATCGAGATAATTCTTAACAAATTTGAAGGACTTAAGGTTCCTAATTCAGCCCTTCAAGATAAGGAAGTATATAAGATTCCTAAGGAATATATAAATGAATCAGAAAAATCTTCTTCCAAATCAGTTACTGTAAGACGATTTGAAAATGCTGATGCAACCGCTGGTGATGCAACTGGTGATTCAAAGACAACGAAGGTTAATCTTATCATTTATAAAAGTGATGATGCATATTACTATGTGGATGAAGATACATTTTTTGACACAGATCAGATACTTGGTAAAGAAGGTGCTGATGTGTCGCCGGTTCTGTCGCTTGACCGCGATACTCTTACAGGGGTATATCTTGCTAACACTGGTGTAGCTGAGTATATTGAAGTAAATGTAGTAAAGACTCAGGATGAGTTCTCGATACTTAAGAGTGACGAGAATCTTAAAGAGTTTGATAATATAGTACTGGATGCTAGTCAGGTTTCAGTTAATCAGACATTATACTAATCCAGTCGTTTTATCGGAGGAATGATATGAGTGAAGTAATTCAAGATAATTACCGTGCGGTAAGAGAGAAGATAAATGAAACTTGCAAAAGAGTAGGCAGAAAACCAGAGGAAGTTACGCTTATAGCTGTAAGTAAGACTAAGCCTCTTAGTGATATAGAAAAGCTTATAAAGATTGATGTTATAGAGTTTGGAGAGAATAAACCACAAGAGCTTAGAGATAAGTTTGATGCGGTTTCTACACCAGTTAGATTCCATCAGATTGGACATCTTCAGACAAATAAGGTTAAGTATATTATTAATAAAGCAGTACTTATTCATTCAGTAGATTCTATCAAGCTTGCCTCTGTTATAGAAAAAGAAGCAGAGAAGAGAAATATTCATGTAAATGTCCTAATAGAAGTTAATTATGCTGGAGAAGATACAAAGTTTGGTGTCAGCAAAGAAGAGGTTCTTCCTCTTGTAAAAGAAATTGCTGAAAAATATAGACATATCAATATCAGAGGTCTTATGACAATAGCACCATTTGTAGATGATCCTGAAGAAAACAGACCGATCTTCAAGGGCATGCATGAATTATTACTTGACATAAAATCTCAAAACATAGATAATGTTGATATGTCCATTCTATCCATGGGCATGACCAACGATTATGTTGTAGCCGTTGAAGAAGGTGCTACTATGGTACGAGTTGGTACTGCCATTTTTGGAGAAAGACAGTATAAAGGAGAGTAGTTATGGCAACTGGCAGGAAGAGTTTTTTTGATCTATTCAAGATTCCTGATGATGATGATTATGAAGGCGATGAAGATGATGATATCTTCGATGATGATGACGACGATGATGAAGATGTGGCACCAGTAAGAAGGGCAGCTAAGCCTGCACCTAGAACTACTGCAAAGCCCGCATATGAACATACACCTAGAGAGACAAAGAAGTTTGCAAGTTTTGGCAATTCAGCGCCAGCTTCAAATGCGTCTGAAAAACTTGTTTCATTTGACTCTGGTTCAGAAAGAAGACCTAGATCACCAAAGTCCAGCGAGGTATTTGTGATAAAACCTCAGGAGTTTGATGATGCACAGACTGTTGCGGATTTCCTTAAGAAGGGGAAGGCAATCGTGATCAACATGGAAGGTCTTCAGCTGGAAAGTGCACAGAGAATTATAGATTTTATAGGTGGTGCTTGCTATGGTATGGGCGGCGAGCTTAAGGCTATATCAGCTTCAATCTTTATAGCTGTACCTAATAACATAGAAGTATCGGGTGATTTAAGAGAAGAGATACTTAATAACTCTTCAGTTTCACCATTTTTAGGATAATACATCCAAATAACCGTTAGGGGGTTGGGGGACACAACATGTTAACACCACTTGATGTTCAACAAAAGAAATTCAAGCCTGGTTTGGGATACGATAAAAAAGACGTTCAAGCATTCTTTGATGAAGTTTCTAAGAGCTATGGCGAGCTCTATAGATCAAATGCAGAATTAAAAGAGAGAGTTATAACATTAACAGATACTGTTCAGCATTATAAGGCAACAGAGAATGAATTAAACAAGAAGCTTCTTTTAACAGATAAAAATATTGAGGAATCTAAGACAAATGCTGAAAAGACAGCTAAGGCTATCGAGAATGAAGCAGTCAGTCGAGGAAATGAGATCATAAAAGAAGCTAAGCAGGAACGCGAAAAACTAGAGGCTGAAATACTTGATCTTACTGCTATGTATGCTGAATATAAGGCAAACTTTAACAGTCTTATTAGAAAGCTTCGTAGAACACTTGATGATAATGATTTTGATCCAAATGCAGCTAATACAGTTGCAAGAGCTGGTTCAAAGAAGGAAGAAGAGCAGGAAGATAGAGTTTTTGATTTTGTAACTGCCGAAAAAGTAAAAGAAAGTGGTTCAAATACCAGTCTTTCTACTGGTGGTTCAAAGCTTAGTATGGCAAATAAGAATAGTAATTCTTCAAATGTATATGGATCAACCCTAGGTGGAGATGGTATCGATCCATTTGCAGATATAACATTTATGGATGACTAACAGTCTACTAAACTTACTTAAGTTTTATAAATATTTAGTACTAATATAATATGACATATTACGTTGTAGCATCCTTTCGTAGGATGCTATTTCTTTGTCTAAGAGAAGGAGATATATGAAAACAAAGAGAATACTTCTGGCTGTAATAATAATAGCAATTCTAGTTGCAATCGACCAATATACAAAATATCTGGTAGTTACAAATATGCAACCTTATAGTGACGAGAAGAAGATTATCGGTGATTCACTAGTTCTTTACTTCATCAAGAATACCGGCGCTGCTTGGGGTTCATTTAGTAAGAATACTCCTGTTCTTGCAGGTATTTCGGTTGTTATGATCATATTTCTTGGATATTTATTTTTCAAGAATATAGAACGTGATGACAGAAAGCTTCTTAGAATATTCACAATCATAACTATTGGAGGCGCGGTAGGTAATCTTATAGATAGAATCCGTCTCAACTATGTAGTGGATTTTATATATGCGAAGTTTATTAATTTTCCAGTATTTAACTTTGCGGATATATGCGTAACAGTCAGTGCATTTATGCTGGTTATTCTCTACATTTTTATCTATAAAGATGATGAAGAAGAGTCAAAAATAACATCAAAAATAAATGAATCAAGTACTGGAGAAACTGAAGCAGATTCAGACGAAGAATCTCAGGAAGAAACTGAAATAGAGTCAGAAACTCAGGATATTTTTTAATAAAGATTACATGCTCCTATACAAAGTTAATTTTGTTTAACCATATAGAATTTGGTAAAATAACATCAGTGCGCGAAGGGGAAACTCTCACGTAAAAATAAACTGCGAAAGGGGCTGCTTATGAGTAACTTACAGGCTACTGCGGTAGCGAAAATTGAGGAGATCTGTGATAGATACACAGAAGAGAAGACTCCTCTCATGATGATACTCAGTGACATCCAGAACGAGTATGGTTACATACCTCTAGATGTTCAGGAGATAGTATCAAAGAAGACTGGAATTTCAGTCGCAGAGATCTATGGTGTTGTTACATTTTATTCATTCTTTTCCCTTACACCAAAGGGAAAGTATGTTATCGGATGCTGTCTTGGTACAGCTTGCTATGTAAAGGGAGCTCAGAATGTTATAGACAAGTTCTCAGAGCTTCTTAAGATAGCTCCAGGTGAGACTTCAGAAGATGGACTCTTTACTCTTGATGCACTTAGATGCATCGGTGCTTGTGGTATTGCACCAGCTGTAAGCATTAATGGTAAGGTTTATCCAAAGGTTGAGGTAGGCCAGGTTCCACAGATAATTGAAGATTATAAGGCTCAGGCTAACGCTTAGGAAGGGAGGATATGAGATGATAGATACAGTTCAGAAGTTAGATGAATGCTCATCCACTTGTACTAAGTGCCTGGATGATAAGCTTACTGGTGCTGACGGTAAGAGACATATTGTTCTCTGCGGTGGTACTGGATGTCTCTCAAGCAACTCTAAGGAAATCAAAGAGAAGTTTGAGAAGGTTCTTGAAGAGAAGGGACTTTCAGACAAGGCTACAGTTAATATTGTAGGTTGTTTCGGTTTCTGCTCACAGGGTCCATTTGTAAAGATTTATCCTGAAGATACTCTATATCGTATGGTTTCAATCGACGATGTTGATGAGATCGTTGAGAAGGATATTATTGGTGGTGAGATTGTAGAGAGACTTCTCTATGTTGATCCAGCAACAAAGGAAAAGGTAACAAAGCAGGAAGATATTAACTTCTATAAGAAGCAGCGTCGTGTTGCTCTTCATGGTTGTGGAGTTATCAATCCAGAAGATATCAACGAAGCAATTGGTATGGGTGCTTTCCAGGGACTTAAGAAAGCTCTTTCAATGACTCCAGAAGAGGTAGTTGATGAAGTACTTAAGTCAGGACTTCGTGGACGTGGAGGCGGCGGCTTCCCATCAGGACGTAAGTGGATGTTCGCTCAGAAATCTGCTGGTGATGAGAAGTACGTTGTATGTAACGGTGATGAGGGTGATCCAGGTGCATTCATGGATCGTTCTATCCTTGAGGGTAACCCACTTGGCGTTATCGAAGGTATGATGATTGCTGGTTACGCAATCGGTGCTCAGAATGGATATTTCTATGTTCGTGCAGAGTATCCTATCGCTGTAAACAGACTTAAGAAGGCTATCGCACAGGCTCGTGAGATTGGACTTCTTGGTGAGAATATATTAGGTACAGGCTTTAGCTTTGACTGCCACATCAGACTTGGTGCTGGTGCTTTCGTATGTGGTGAGGAGACAGCTCTTCTTAACTCAATCGAAGGTAAGCGTGGTATGCCAAGACCAAGACCTCCTTTCCCAGCTGTAAAGGGACTTTGGGATAAGCCAACTATCGTTAATAACGTTGAATCACTTGCTTGTGTGCCATATATCCTTAGAGAGGGCGCTGATGAGTTCGCTAAGGTTGGTACTGAGGAATCAAAGGGTACTAAGGTATTCGCTCTCGGTGGTAAGGTTAACAACGTAGGTCTTGTTGAGGTTCCTATGGGAACAACACTTCGTGAGCTCATTTATGATATCGGTGGTGGTATTCCAAATGGCAAGAAGTTCAAGGCTATTCAGACTGGTGGTCCTTCAGGTGGATGTCTTACAGAAGAGTTCCTTGATGAGCCAATCGATTTTGATAACTTAGTACAGAAGGGATCTATGATGGGTTCTGGTGGTGCTATCGTTATGGATGAAGATAACTGTATGGTTGACGTTGCAAAGTTCTACATGGAGTTCATCTGTGATGAGTCATGTGGTAAGTGTTCACCATGTCGTATCGGTACAAAGAGAATTCTTGAGATTCTTACAAAGATTACAGAGGGTAAGGGTACTATGGAAGACCTTGATACTCTTGAAGAGCTTAGTAAGACAATTCAGAGTAACTCACTTTGTGCTCTTGGTCAGACAGCAGCTAACCCAGTTAATTCAACACTTAAGCATTTCCGTGATGAGTACATTGCTCATATCGTTGATAAGAAGTGTCCAGCTCATGTATGTAAGAACCTTATGCAGTACAAGATTGACAAGGATAAGTGCGTAGGCTGTGGTCTTTGTGCTAAGAATTGTCCTGCTTCATGTATTACTCAGACAGATTACATCGCTGAGGGTCATAAACTTGCATCATATGAGATCAATCCAGAGAAGTGTGTAAAGTGCGGACTTTGTATGAGTAACTGTAGACTTAGCGCTATTTCAAAAGAATAAGGAGGTAACAACTATGGCGATGGTTAATATTAAAATAGAAGGCATCTCCTATCAGGTAGAGGAAGGTTTAACTATCCTTGAGGCTGCTAAGAAGTGCGGTTACGAGATTCCTTCACTTTGTGCATTTAATCATGGTGAGTGTAATCAGGGTTCATGTCGTGTATGTCTCGTTGAGGCAACTGGCGCTAGAGGCCTTGTAGCATCATGTGTATATCCTGTAGCAGAGGGTATGGAGATTACAATTTCTTCACCTAAGGCTACTGCAGCTAGACGTAACAGTGTAGAGCTGCTTCTTTCAAATCATAATAAGAACTGCCAGCAGTGCGACAAGAACGGTAAGTGCGAGCTTCTTAATGTTGCTTATCTTACAGGTGCTCGTGAGGATGCTTATGAAGGCGTTCACTCAGAGACTCATTTCGATGAGGTTGCTCCTGGTATTGTAAGAGATACATCTAAGTGTATCCTTTGTGGTAGATGTATCGAGAGATGTAAGAATGCTCATGGTCTCGGAATTCTTGGTTTCGAGAACAGAGGTTTCTCAACTTTCGTATCACCTGCTGAGAATAGATCATTTGCTGATTCTCCATGTATCCAGTGTGGACAGTGTGTAAATGTATGTCCTACAGGTGCACTTATGGAGCATTCAGAGATAGATAAGATTGATGCTGCTTTTGCAGCTGGTAAGGTTGTTATAGCACAGGCTGCTCCTGCAGTTAGAGCTGCTCTTGGTGAAGAGTTTGGATTCCCTATTGGAACTCCTGTAACTGGCAAGATGGCTGCTGCTATGAGAAGACTTGGTTTTACAAGAGTTTATGATGTAAACTTTGGTGCTGACCTTACAATCATGGAGGAAGGTACAGAGCTTCTTAACAGACTTCAGAATGGTGGAACACTTCCTATGATCACATCATGTTCACCAGGATGGGTTAACTATGCTGAGTACAATTATGGAGATCTTCTTCCACACCTTTCATCATGTAAGTCACCTCATCAGATGCAGGGTGCTATCATTAAATCTTACTGGGCAGAGCAGAATGGAGTTAATCCAGAAGATATCTTCGTTGTATCTGTTATGCCATGTACAGCTAAGAAGTATGAGAGACAGCGTGAACAGCTTAAGGTTAATGGCCTTGATGATGTTGATGCAGTTATCACAACAAGAGAGCTTGCTCGTATGATCAAGAGATCTGGTATCCTCTTTGATAGACTTCCAGATGAAGATTGGGATCAGGATATCATGGGTGACTACACAGGTGCTGGTGTAATCTTTGGTGTTACTGGTGGTGTTATGGAAGCTGCTCTTCGTACAGTTTACTTCAAGCTTACTGGTAAGGAATCTGAGCCAATCGAGTTCAAGGCTGTTCGTGGTCATGACGCTGGTATCAGAGAGGCTTCACTTGATATCAATGGTACTACAGTAAATGTAGCTATCGCTTCTGGTATGAAGTCAGCATCAGTTCTTCTTGATGAGATCAGAGAAGGAAAGTCAAAGTATCAGTTCATCGAGATCATGGGATGTCCTGGTGGATGTATCAACGGTGGTGGTCAGCCTTACGTTCGTGAGTGCTTCCTGCCTCATGAGTCAGATGACATCATGGATACATATAAAGAGAAGAGAGCTCAGGCTCTTTACTCAGAGGATGAGAGACAGACTCTTCGTCAGTCACATAAGAATCCTCAGATCGTTGACCTTTATGAGAAGTTCCTTGGTGAGCCTAACAGCCACAAGGCACATGAGCTTCTTCATACAACTTATGAAGCACGTGAAGGCTTTAACGAAGTTAAATAATTAAGATTATTTAATTAGATTCAAATATTTGGACGACAGATGATTTACTTCATTTGTCGTCCTTTTTTAATGCAAAAAGACTTGATTTGTAGTATAATTATAGAGTTGAAAAATAATCGAAAGATTATATTGGGTGGAAGGTAAAAAAATGTCAGAAAAGAAAAAAAATACGCAACAGATTAAAGAGAAAAAGACACTTACTATAAAGCAGAAGGTTGTAAGAATAATTCTATGTATATTGGGAGTTATTATATTAATAGTTGGAGGCTTCTTTGGATGGCTAACTGTTAATGAATATAGACCTGCTGATGTAGAAGAAGTTACTGTTGATACAACTGAAGGCTCTGGAAAGAAACTTACACTTGGAGATTCTTTATCTATAGCTACTTGGAATATAGGATATGGAGCACTTGGTGATAATGCAGACTTCTTTATGGATGGTGGTACCAGCGTTATGACAGCTATTCCTGAAAGAGTAGATGTTAATCTTGCCGGTCTTCAAGGATTTCTGGTAGGAATGAATCCAGATATCATAATGCTTCAAGAGGTTGATAGAGATTCAAAGCGTTCATATAATCAAGATGAGTTTACTAAGATTCAAGGTGAACTTCCTATTCTAACAAAAGATATTAATTCAGAAGATTCAGATTATAATGGTTATGCTGCAACCTTTGCATATAACTTTAAAGCAAAGTATGTACCTTATCCTTTAAATGATAATATCGGTAAGGTTGAAAGTGGAATAGGAACTTTATCTAAGTATTCTATAGATAGCGCTGAAAGAATAAGCCTTCCTTGTGCTTATAAATGGCCTATTAAGACTGTTAATCTCAAAAGATGTATGCTTGTAAGCCGTATGCCAGTTTATGATTCAGAAGGTAATGCTACTGGTAAAGAACTAGTTTGTGTTAATCTTCATGTTGAAGCATACGATGACGGTGAAGGAAAGAAGGCTCAGACAGAACAGATTAGAGCATTCTTACAATCTGAATATGATAAAGGAAACTATGTTATAGCTGGTGGTGATTTTAATCAGACATTTTCCAATGTAGATACATCAGCATATCCTGTACATTCTGAGATTCCAAATGTTTGGACTCCTGGAATAATAGATGTAAATGATATTGGAAGTGATTTCCAGTGTCTTATGGATAGCACAGTACCGACATGCAGATCTCTTGATAAAGCATATAATTCAGTTGAAGATAAGTCGAATTTTCAGTATTATGTAATAGATGGGTTTATTGTATCGAATAATGTAAAAGTAGATGAAATGAATACTCAGTTTACAATGTTTGCTCCAAGTGATCATAACCCAGTTGTTTTAAAGATTACATTAGAATAATACTGGAGGGGCTAAATGTTTATAAGAGTTAAGGACTATAATGATAGTCAGAGTATGATTATCTTGAATACAGATAATATTGTAAAAATTAAGGAAACTTTTGACAACAGATTTAACACTGGCGGTAACATATATATTATAGAGACTGTTGCTAGTAATGATAAGATGGGGCTCAGTACTATAGCTATAGATAGAACTGATGCTTATAATCTGTTTAATGTCTTAGGTATTAATCAGCAGTAATGTAACGAGAATATAGTTCTTATACATTACTATGATTTATATACAAATATTTTTTCATATAACAAGAAGGTGAAAGGAGAAAAGAAAGTATGAAAAAAGTAGTAAGTATTATCATGGCAATTGCTATTGTTTTAGGATTTGCCCTAGTTCCAGGAGGAAAGGCTGAGGCAGCAGATGTTCCTAGTCTTACAGCTAGAAAGGCTGTATATTATGGTGAGGCTGGAAAGACATGTACTGCTTGTGAGTATGAGATGAGAGGATGTACTCATAAATATGAGAAAGTTATAATCACTGTTACTGATGCAAATGGAAAAGAAGTACTCCATAGAACAAAGTCATATTATTGGTTAAATAGTGAACTTAAGACTGGCGCAAAGACAGATACTTTAATTTATTCAGTTGAAGTAGGAAAGTCTGTTCCAACTGGTACAACATTTACTGTTGTAGCTAAGATTCAGTATTCTGATGATGGTACAAACTATGTAGATGCTCCAAATCCACAGACAACTTCATATGTAATCGGTTCTGATTCAGGTGCTCATGCAAATGAGTGGTACAATGGTTATTGGTATAATGCTGATGGTACACAGACATATCCTGCAGTACTTACATGGCAAGGTGGCGGAAACAGCTGGTGGGTACAGGATACTCAGGGATGGTACCCAACAAGCAAGTGGGTTAAGATCGATGGTGCTTGGTATTACTTCACAGCTTCTGGATACATGGATTATTCAGAGTACCGTGATGGATATTGGTTAAATGCTGATGGTACAGCTAGTACAACTTATACACACGGAACATGGAAGAGTGATTCACATGGTTGGTGGTATGAGGATAACGGATGGTATCCTGTAAATCAGTCACTTTGGATCGATGGTGTTAAGTATTACTTTGGTGCAGATGGTTATATGCAGTAATATAACACTAATCTTATGAACTTTAGTCCTGGCATATTAATCTATGCCAGGACTTTTTTTAAGAGGAAATGTTATGCCTAATAATTCAGTTAATAAATCAAAATATAAATGGATAATACCTATAATTATATTGGGTGTCGTACTGATATTAACTGCATTTACGATAACTATATGCCTAGTAGTTAAGTCTACATTAAATATTCAGAAAAATGGCAAAGAGTTTACTGCTGTATGTATTGGAGGAGCTTATTCTTCTAATGGTGTAGTAAATTATGATAATTATCATTATCAAAAAACTCATAATTATAAGTATAAGTTTAAGATTACTGAACCAGAAGAAGTAGAGGGTAGAGTTATATCGTTAAGTGGCGGAAATTATAGTGAAGGTAGTATAATACATGGGAAATATATATTAAATGAAGAAGGCCCTGTGTGGAATCATTCATTTAGATATATTGTTAATCATACTGATCAAGACTAAATTAATGGATGAATAAGATATGAAAATTAGACTAGATAAATATTTGGCAGATTCAGGTTTCGGAACAAGAAGTGAGGTTAAGCTCTTAGTTAAATCTGGATCTATTTCTTTAAATGGTAATGTTGTTAAGGATAGTGGAATAAAGATTGATACAGAAAATGATGAAATACTTGTTCGTGGCAAGAGAGTAGGGTATTCAGAATACGAATACTATATGCTACATAAGCCTGCTGGTGTTATTACAGCTTCTCGAGATAAAAATGAGAAGACAGTAATTGATCTTATAAAATCCAAGAAAAGAAGAGATCTTTTTCCAGTTGGAAGGCTAGATCGAGATACGGAAGGATTGCTGCTTATAACTAATGATGGTGATTTATCTCATCATTTGCTTTCTCCAAGCAAGCATGTTTCAAAGACTTATCTAGCTTTTGTAACTGGTGAGCCTTCAGAGGATATTTATACTCATTTTAAAGAGGGTATAGATATAGGTGATGATACTTTAACAAAGCCTGCTGAACTTCGTAGATTTGCTTCAGTATCTGATGTATTAAATATCTATAATGATAAAGTTCTTGAAGATAGATTATCAGAATATAATGATGTCTATATTTTTGAGATAACTATTACTGAGGGCAGATACCACGAGATAAAAAGAATGTTTGAGGCTGAAGGATGTGAGGTGGTTTACCTTAAAAGATATAGCATGGGAAGCCTCATTTTAGACTTTAATTTAGCCCCAGGAGAGTACCGATTACTTACTGATACAGAATTATCAAGTCTTAAGAACAAAGAATAAAATATAGAATATTTTAAAATCACCTCTTGACATTTAAAGATCTCCTTTATATAATGTTCACCATATACTGCTTTTAATACATTCGTGAACAAACAATAAGGAGAAATGACATGATGAGTGATGTACTTGGTGTTATTTGTGAGTCATTGAATGTAAATGAGTCTACGATATCTGATATTCAAAGACTTTCAACTGGTATGACAAACTGCGGATATGTTTTTACCTATAAGGGTGAAAGATATATCGTACGTATTCCTGGAGTGGGTACCGATAAATTGGTTGACCGCGTAAAGGAAGCGACAATCTATGATACCATTAATGGATTAGGATTTAGTGATGACATTATCTATATAAATCCTAAAACTGGTATTAAAATCTCTAAATATCTTGAGGATACACATGTATGTGATCCTTACAATGATGAGGATGTTATCCTATCTCTTAAAACTCTATGTAGATTACATGATATGAAGCTTAAAGTTGATTATACATGGGATACTTACAGAGAGTTTGATCTATATGACCCTATATGGAAGGGACATTCTTCAATATTCACAGATTATGAAAAAGTGAAGAAAGAAATTCTTGGACTTCGTAAGTTTATAGAAGATAACACTGACGAAGTTATTCTTACTCATGTTGATGCTAATCACACAAATAATCTTATAACAAATGATCCATCAAATCCTAGGGCTTACCTGATTGATTGGGAGTTCGCTTCTATGTATGATCCGCATCTCGATATAGTATGCTTTGCTATCTTTGCATATTACGAAAGAGAACGTATGGAATGGTATATAGATAAATACTTCGAGTTACGTAATCAGAAATGCAGCTATGATACAAGAACTAAAATCTATGCGTATATTGCGACTTATGGACTTCTTTGGACTAGCTGGGCTGAAGCAAAGCGTATTGAGGGACAAGATCTTACTGATTACGCGAAGGTTCAGTATAAATACGCAAAGGATTATCTTGAGATAGTTAAGGAAAGACTTGGTAAGGAGGAAAAGATAGCATGAGCAGCCATACATCAGTTGCACAGGGTAAGAATGTAATAATTGAAGAGGAAGTTACTAATAAAACTAATAGTAGAATAGACTGGGTGACTATGATTCTTCCGCTCCTCTTCGTAGTAATAATGTCTGTAATCATCATTTCGAAGCCAGATCAGTCAGCTCATTATCTACGTATAGTAAGAACTTTTGTAGGTGATGATTGTGGTATATATTATCAGCTTATCGCTGGTGGAATCTTTGTCGTTACTATGTATATGGCTTTCTCAAAGTTTGGTGCAGTTAAGCTTGGTAGTGCTACAGATAAGAAAGCTTATTCAGATTTCAAATGGGGCTCGATGATATTTACATCTACTATGGGAGCTGATATTCTCTTTTATTCATTAACTGAATGGTCAATGTATGCCGGAGATAAATATGTTGTAGATAAAGGCGTAGAAGAGTGGGCTCCAACATATGCATTATTCCATTGGGGACCAATTGGTTGGGGAATGTATATAGTCCTTGCGGTTGCATTTGGCTACATGATTAACGTAAGAAAATGTAATAAACAGAAGTTTTCTGAGGCATGCAGATCTGTACTTGGTGATAAGATAGTTGATGGCTGGGTTGGAAAGGCCATAGATATAATCGCTGTATTTGCTCTTATATGTGGTGTTACTACTACATTTTCTGTATCAGCGCCACTTCTTTCTGAAGCTCTTAGTAGAATAGCAGGATTTACTCCAAATGCAACTATGCAGGTTTCATTTATCCTTATAATTACTTGCGTATATACACTTGCTGTTGTACTTGGAATGAAGGGAATCTCAAAGCTTTCAAGTATATGTATATATTTATTCCTTGGTCTTCTTGCTTACTTCTTCATATTTGGTGGTGAGCAGAGATTTATTCTTGAATCTTCATATCAGTCACTTGGTAAAATGTTTGGTAATCTTACAGAGCTAACAACTTATATGGATCCACTCCGTAAGAACTCATTTCCACAGAACTGGAGTATATATTACTGGGCTTACTGGTTGGTATATTGTGCAGGAACTCCTTTCTTTATAGGTGCTATAAGTAAGGGTAGAACTATTAAGAATACTGTTCTTGGCGGATATGCCTGGGCACTTGCTGGTACATTTATGTCATTTATGATTCTTGGTAATTACAGCATGGCTCAGCAGTATAGACATGGAGTAGATATTATAGGTTATGTAGATAGTGGAGCAACATATTCAGAAGCAGTAATCAAGATTTTTGATACAATGCCTCTTCCTGCATTTGGTCTGCTTTTACTGATCATAACTATGATTACATTTTATTCAACAACTATTGATAGTATAACCATGGTTATATCAACATATTCTTATAAGAAGATTAATGCTGGTGAGGAACCTGAAAAGAAGGTTCTGGTATTCTGGTCACTTATCTTAGTTGTACTTCCAATAGCTATGATACTTACAAGACAGGATTATTACTGTATACAGTCAGTTACTATAATCGGTGCAGCTCCTATAGGACTTATTATGGTTATAATCATTATGGCTTTCTTTAAAGATATAAAGAAGGATCTTAGTAAAAAGGAAGAGCATGAAGCTCAAAAAGAAATTGGTAAATCCTCAACTTGATGATATATGATTTGCAGTTTTGATGAAATGATGCTATATAATCATAGGAAATTAATAGACAGAAGTGTCTAAAGAGCTAATATGCGATGTTTTCTCACTTTGTGTCGTATACATTAGACACTTCTTCATACTATACTGCAAGTAAACAAATTCACCTGTTAATAAATAGGTGAATATATTATCAGAAAAGGAGGTAACCCCTTATGGACCAAGTGAAAACAGGTAAGTTCTTAAAAGAATTACGTAAGGCAAAAGGGATTACACAACAGGAACTTGCAGATAAACTTGGTGTATCAGGAAGATCTGTCTCAAGATGGGAGACAGGTAATACTATGCCAGATATATCTCTTCTAGTTGATATCGCTGAATATTACGATGTCGATGTAAGAGAGATAATAGAAGGTGAAAGGATTTCTGAGCCAGGGGAAGTACAAAGTGAGATGATGGATGAAGATGTTCGAGATGTCGCAACGAAGATGGCTGATTATGCCTCTAGTGAAAAAAGCAAATTATTAAAGTTTGTAAGACTTATAGGAATAATTGGAAGTATATTCCTAACTATAGGAATTATACTTCAGTGTACTGGTTATGAACTTAACCCTGCTAGGTTTGGAGCTGTTATTGTATCATTTATTGCACTTATTGCTTTAGTGATTGTTACTTTATACGTTAATGGCCTCCTGGAAAAGATTATTAAAAAGAAAGGCTTCGCACTAGCGGTAAAGATAAGTCTTATAGGATTATTAGTTATAGCTATAAAATATATAATTATAGTATGCATTACCTTAGGAGTGATATTCTTAGAATTAATTGGTATTGAACATGTTAATAAATCTGGACTTGAAAGCTACGATAAACAGGCAATTCTTGAAAAGTATGAATCGGATCTAAACTCAGGACTTGAAACATTTCCTGATAATACAGATAAGATATTAGATGGAGAATATGCATTTCATCTTAAATACGGAATACTAGATTCAGATGCATATATTATAATGAAAGCTCATTATAGCCACGAGGATTATCTTCAAGAAGAGAAAAGATTATCAGAGATTAAATGTACGATTGTTAATTCAAGGATTAATCAATTATCTAAAAAAGAAGAAATAATAGACACAGTTAATTCTTGCATAAAATATGATAATTCTATGTATAAATATCCTGCGTATATTGCATCTGATGGCTATGACGATGTCTATGAATATGCACTTATGGACGCGGAAAATGATACGATTATTTATGTATTTCTAAGTTATCCGGAGTATCTAAATCTATCAAAATATAAGGACTATACAAAGCCTCGCAAAAAAGATTATAAAGAGAATGATAGCTTTAACGATTTCACTATCTATTATCATACATTTGACAATGGAGCAACCTATAATTATTATGAAGAAGACTAGATTAGTCTTATTATAAATTATAATAATGCGAGGTTATCCGTTGAAACAGCGAACACTGAATCAGTATTTACGCGAAAGATTTGGACGAAAAATATATAAGATATCAATTAGTGGAGGTTTCACCTGTCCCAACAGAGATGGAACATTAGATACCCGTGGGTGTATCTTTTGTTCTGCTGGAGGGTCAGGTGATTTTGCTGAGGATAAAACTCTTTCTATAACAGAGCAGATAGATCTAGGAAAGAGCAGAGTGGCAGCTAAGATGCCCGAAGGCTATATAGCATATTTTCAGGCATTTACTAATACATATGCCCCTGTAGAGCGTCTCAGAGCGCTTTATAGCGAGGCTATCGAGCATCCCTGTATAGTTGCAGTCTCAATTGGCACAAGGCCAGATTGCTTATCAGACGAGGTCCTAGACCTAATAGCTGAACTAAACTTATTAAAACCAGTCTGGATTGAACTAGGCCTTCAGACAATACATGAAAAATCAGCTGAATATATAAGACGTGGTTACCCTCTTGCTGTATATGAAAGAGCTGTTAGAGAATTACGTGCTCGAAATATTGAGACCATAACACATGTGATTCTTGGACTTCCAGGTGAATCCAGAGAGGAAATGCTACAAACAGTCAAGTACGTCGGAGAAAGTGGCGTACAAGGCATAAAGCTTCAGCTTCTACATGTCCTTGAGGGAACTGATCTAGCAATTGACTATAGAAATGGACTCTTTGAAGTTATGTCGATGGAGGATTATATATCTCTTATTAAAGATTGCGTAAATGTGCTCCCAGATGATATAGTTATTCATAGACTTACAGGTGATGGTCCTAAAAGGATACTTATAGCACCTGAATGGACTAAAGATAAGAAAAGAGTTCTAAATGCATTAAATAAAGAGCTTAATATTAATTAGTTTTATGTTCAGGGGGACAATGGCATGAACAAAAGACGTATCGTAAGTTTCATAACTATATTCCTATTATCTATACATCTGATATTTTATTTTATCTTAAGTATATCTCAGGATGTAAATGCTGACATGGGTCCTAAACCAAGTATTTCTATTACTATAGAAAATGGTCCAGACGAATACTTTGTAGCTCTACTAGAAAAAAGAAATTATGGTATAGAGAATACTGTTGAGACAAGCACTGATGTAAAGGTTGAAAATGTCACAGAAGAATCTGTCTATAACTTTCTAAAAACCTTCAGATACGATGGGTATGTTTTCTTCGAGTCACCTGTGGGCTCAAATATCAAAAAGTCCAATAAGAATGAAAATCCAGAGGAAATATATCATTTCACCTATATGGTGCCATCTGATTTTAGAGTAATACTTATTGATACAGATGGAAATCTATATCTAAGTGAGTCTCATACTAAAAAAGAGTTTAAGGCTATATGTACCTATGATGTAGCAACCTCTTCGATAGTAGAAGAGGAAGGAAAATCCAGAATAATAAGTATTATTACTATAATAATCTGTTTTATCTTGACTCTTGTAATAGAGTTTCTGATACTTATAGCATTCAGATATCCACTCATTAAAAGAAATGTATTAGTATTCCTTATAACAAATACATTAACCAATATACCATATAATATATTCCTTATATCTACAGTATCAAGAATTGATGTAATGCTTATATTAATCAATTTCTTTGCAGAAATCATAATCACTTTAATAGAAACCTTAGTATATTGCTTTACACTGTTAAATAAAGAACAAATGGTAAAATATGGTAAGAATATACTTTACGGAATACTCGCAAATATCGCTAGTTCAATCCTTGGATCTATAGTGATAATCCTAGTATGCATGATTATGAATATGTAAATATAGAGATTAGTTTACATAAAATATTTATTGTAAATCAAATTATATTATGTTATATTTTCATTAGATAATGAGCGAAGATATATAGTTTTTTAGAAGTTATTCTTCCTTGTTTTCACGAAGAGTAACTTTATTTCGAGCCTGGCGTTTACGTTCCTGATCAATATCTGCATAATGCTTTCTAGTTGTATTTACATCTTTATGGCCAAGTACATCAGCGACAAGGTATATATCACCAGTTTCCTGATAAAGAGCTGTTCCGTAAGTACTTCTAAGCTTATGTGGCGTGATTTTCTTTAGTGGAGTAGTAACTCTAGCATATTTCTTAACCATATTTTCTACAGTTCTAACGGATATACGTTTTCTGTGAGAGGAGAGGAAGAGTGCATCTTCATGGCCATCTACAGGTATGATTTTTTCTCTTTCTTTAAGATAATCCTGGATATAACCTGTGGCTTCGTCAGAGAAATATACAAATGCTTCATTTCCACCTTTTCGAGTGACTTTAACGCGTGAATTATCAAAATCTACGTCATCAATATTTAGTCCAACAGTTTCAGAAACTCGGAGTCCGGTGCTAAGCATTAATGTAAGAAGCGCTAAATCACGGACTTTATCACGTTCATGGAAATTTTGCTGACGATCAGTTAAATTGATTCCATATTCAACGGTATCTAAGAAGTCAGCAGTTTCATTGGCTTCCATACGTGTTATAGCTTTTTCCTTAATCTTAGGCGTTTTTACCTTTTCAGTTACATTTTGGGAAATGCAATCATTGATATATAAATATTTGAAAAAGGCCCTTAAACCAACGAGTTTACGCTTTTTAGAAGCATTATCATTGGTATATTCACGGCCATTACGTACATAATATGACAAATAATCAAGATATTCCTCAATATCACGAGCTTCGAGCTTATTTATGTCATCATAAGTTATTTCATACATTTCTTTCTTTTTTAAAAATGGATTCTCAAACTGAAGAAACTCAAAGAAATACTTTATGTCATGTGCGTAACCAATACGTGTACGTGGCTGCGTTGTAGTTTCTATAGAACGCATGAAATCCTTAACGTATGGTGGTAAATCAGAAAGTATAGAACGAAGTTCTAGGATTTGTTTTTTTGAGAGTTGTTTAGCGTAAGATTCGGACATTGTGGGTACCTCGGTTATTGTATTAGTTTGTATAATATAATTTAAAATAAATATTAAACACACAAGTGTATATAGCAGTGCTAATCGCTGATTCCGCCGAACAGGTTCGTCGGTCGGCAGCGGAGCTGCCTTATAATCAGCGATTCCGGGCTGTCGCCCGTATAAATATGCATACGTAAGCACTTCTTAGTGCGCGTGGCGCCCACGAAGCACTTTCGATGCATATTCGCACTGCTATATTTTCGCAAAACTATGGTTTCACGAATAAATTGATATTATCATTGTACTACTATTTTTAGGGAAAATCAACTAATAAAAAACAAAAGCAGTTTTGTTCTGCTTTTGCTTTTATTTTTGTTCTTAATTTGTATATCCAGAATTATTACTTTTTTTACTCGTCGTAATACTTGATTTTAAACTTATCATTTTTATCAATATATATTAATATGGTGAAGATTCCGGCATCTACCTCGACAACCTCGCCGACATCTCTATATTTCTTGAAGTGGATGTCGCAGAGTAAATCTTCCCACCCTTCTATTTCTTCGCCGAGAGCAGCATTTAAAACTCGTGAAAATTCGTCTCTTTTTGACTGCTGCAAATCTCGCTTCATCGAATGAAAGCTAAGGCTAAGTCTATCATATGTAAGTGGACTTAGTATATTTGCCTTTTTGAACATATCTTTAATTGTATCTGCTGCAATATATAGCTCAGCATTTTTCTGGTTATTTACATTTAGATTTGGTCTTTTCATAGTTAATTATTCCCCTTTCTGTCATTAAACTAAGCTATTTATTTAACTTGATCCAACTTCTTTTCGAGTTGTTTTATAACGATTTTAAGTGCTTTGATACGAGCATATTTTTTATCATTAGATTCAAGAACATACCAAGGAGCAATTTTTGTGCTTGTTTTCTGAATCATTTCATCGATAGCTTCCTCGTACTGATCCCATTTTTCTCGATTACGCCAATCTTCATCGGTAATCTTCCACTGTTTTTCAGGTGTATTCTGTCTATCTGTGAATCTGGCTAGCTGCGTATCCTTATCTATCTGAACCCAGAACTTTATAAGTACTGCATTCCAATCTACAAGTTCCTTCTCGAACTCATTTATCTCATTATACGCTCTTTGCCAATCATTTTCAGAACAAAATCCTTCGAGTCTTTCAACCATTACACGACCATACCATGTTCTGTCAAATATGGCTATATGACCGTCCTTAGGAAGTCTCTTCCAAAATCTCCATAGATAATGCCTTGCCTTTTCAGCAGGCTCAGGACTTGCTATAGGATGAACCTCGTAGCCTCTAGGATCCAGGGCTCCGGCTATACGTTTGATATTGCCGCCTTTTCCTGCGGCATCCCAGCCTTCATAAGCTATAATAACAGGTATTTTCTTATGATATAGCTCATTATGAAGCTTCTTAAGTTTATCTTGAAGTATATCAAGTTCTTTCTTGTATTCTTCATCTGTTAGTGTCTTATCTAAAGAAATCTCTGATAAATGAGGCACCTGCTTAAGCGGAAATGTATTCTGAAGTAACGGTGCTGATGTATGCTGCTGATTTCTTAGTGCAGTATCAATACTTGATATAAGTATCTCAGTAACCTGTAATTCTGACCATTTCTTATCAGATGAATCTACAAAATACCAAGGTGCAACAAATTGATTTGTTGTCTCCAGATATTCGTCATATACATCCAGGCATTTATCATAATGCTTATTCTGCCATTTATCCTTATCAGATACACGCCACTTTGTATAAGCATCATTCTCAAGTTCTTTGAGACGTTTCTTCTGCTTCTTTTCATTTATGTGGAAGAAGAACTTAACTACAAGATAACCATTATCATTAAGAGTTCTCTCGAATCTCTTTATACTGGCTAACTGATTCTTATACTCCTGCTCATCCAGTTCACCATGAAGATAATGAGAAGTAACCTCTCCCATCCAACTTCCATCGAAAAATGAGAACTTTCCAGCTGCAGGTATTCTTATAAAATATCTATAAAGAAATGGTCTTCTTGTCTCATCTGTTGTTGGAGCTGATAAAGTTTCAACCTTGAAGAATCTTGGATCCATATTTTTTATAATTCTTCCAAGAACACTACCTTTACCGGCTGCACCCCATCCATCAAAGACAACAAGTACAGGAAGCCCCATTTCCTTAACTTTCATTTGTCTAATAGCTAATTCTTTTCTTGCTTTATCTAGTCGAAGATCTATCTCTTCATCTGAAGGCCGTTCTTCCTTTACCCATTCTTTTAACATACCTCTACCCTCCTCATAAAGCACATATCTAATATGGCATAGAATAAAATCTTTCATTTAGACGATTCTCGTAGTCTTCTAGTGGAAGTGGTTTATCAAAGAAGTATCCCTGAGCTATATTACATTTATTCAATCTTAATACTTCGAGCTGATCAAGAGTTTCAACACCTTCTATAACACATTCCAGTCCAAGATCATGCGCAAGCGATATAACGTGTTTAAACATCTTGTTCTGAATACTGCTCTCTTCTTCTACATTTGTTGGCACAAAACTCTTATCGATTTTAAGAACATTCCAAGGTAAATCTCGGATAAGGTTCAGTGATGAATAACCCACACCAAAGTCATCTACTGCAGTCCAGATACCTTGTTCCTGCAAACCACATACTACTCTTCTTAAGTCACTGAAGAGAACATCTGTTGTGGTTTCTGTAAGTTCAATCTCTATATATTCATGAGGAACATTATTCTTATCTATTGTAGCTATAATCTTTTCAAGAACATTTACATCAATTAAATGCTTTCTTGAAAAGTTAACTGATACACGAACTACTTCCTTTCCTTCGTCAAGCCATCTACGGATATCTTTACATACATGATCGAGCATGTAGAAGTCGAGCTGACATATATCAGTATTAATCTCTAAAATTGGGATAAAATCATTTGGTGGAATAATCGTTTTATCCTTAATCCATCTACAAAGCGCTTCAGAACCTTTGAGCTTCTTTGTCTCAATATCAACCTTAGGCTGATAATATACATGAAACTCTTCGTTCTTAAGGGCTTCACGGAATTCAGTCTGAACCTTCTTTACATGAGACTGGGAGTTCTTCATTTTTTCGTCATATACAACTATACTACCGCTTGACTGACGCTTTGCAGTCATACCTGCAAGCATTATCTTATCCATAATATCGCCGTATGTCATAAGCATAAATGGATTAGGTATCATAAATACACCTGTAGCAGCAGATATATAAATCTTCTGATCAGATGCCTCATTAATTGAAATAGTTGTACCAGAGAATAAATCAAAGACTTGTCTCTTAATTGAACGATTAAGGACACCGATAAACTTATCACCACCTAAACGAGCAATGATTCCTTTATCTCCTATAGTTTCTGTTAAGAGATCGTAATATTTTTTGAGTACAATATCACCATTGTCTCGGCCAACCTCTTGGTTAACCATGGTGAAGTTATGTAAGTCTATATGAAATGCAACCATTCCTCCGAGTCTATTCTCAGAATTAGCAATGTCAAGATATCGAGCAAATGAACGAAAGTTCCTATATCCATCGATGTCATAAAAACCAAAGTTTTCTAACATTCGTAGGAGTCTTTTGCAACTAACAAAACCTATAATGATCCTAAGCATAGTATCAAGTTCGGTTAGTTCCTCATTTGTGTAATCCTCGAAATCATTTGTGGTATATAAGGTACCTATTATAACCGCTTTTGTACTAGATTCAATTCTTATACGAAGTAATATAGTTGAATCTTTGCCGTTATCGAAATCACAGAAAACCTCTCCCTTACCGAGTTGCTCCATATGTGGAGTCGTATAAAACTCGATAGCCCCTTTGGAAAGATTATATGTGTCGCATATTTCAACAATAAGTTCCTTATAACTCTCTCGGTCAAATGGTTCTATATGGGTAAGCCTAATAAGCCTGTCCATATAAGAAACAAAGAGTTCATTTTTTTCTCCCATTAAGTTATCCCTCTCCTCGATTACATATTATTTCCCCCATGTAACCACGTTTATATTATACCATTTTCTATATAAATCATCAATTAAGTAAATATATTAATAAAGGCTCAAATATATAATAAGATGCAAAAAAATGCCGCTATGGAATATAATCCATAACGGCAAAAACCTAATTAGATTGAGGAAAGCATTACTTTAATCTGGTCTTTTCATTTCTTTCGACCTGTATTACTTTACCATCCTGAACAACAAGTGTAATATATCCGTACTTTAAATCTTTTAAATACTGACGGATGACTGGTTCAACATCCCTTTTATATTCAATATCTAATGTATTGTCATCACTCATATAATAAACTCCTTCTTACTAATATACTCTTTAAAGAGCTAATCCAAAATACTTGGAACATCTTCAAATTCATATTCTCGCCTCTGCTCATACAGTCAGAATTATTTTTACGAATTGAAGAATACAACATTAATGAGTTTTTGTAAAATACATAAAATGTAATATTAGTTATAGGTATGTTATATATCAAAAAAAGCGCCACACATGAGTGTGAGGTCACATACTTTATTTTTCAAAATCCGGTTTCCAACCAGCAAACTGAATAAGCTGTTCATCTGTTCTATAATAATATCTCTCGTTCTTATCAAGCCTCGCGATTTCTGCCATTTCTTCATCTGTAAGCTTAAAATCGAGAATGTCTAGATTATCCTTGATGTGATTCCAGCTTCCATTTTCTTTTAATAAAGTTCAGTATTTTTTGCTTCTTCACCCATAGCATTATTCCTTCTGCTTTGCTGGATCCAGCATCTTGATTACCTTTGCAGGTACTCCACCTACAACTGTGTATGCTGGTACGTCTTTTGTAACAACAGCACCAGCACCAACTACAGCATATTCGCCAATTGTTACTCCCGGACAAATAGTTACATTCATCCCTATCCAGGCATTTTTCTTTATAGTAACTTTTCCATATGTATACTTTGTATGACGTTCATTCATGTCATGATTAATTGTTGCAATTCTAAGTCCAGGTGCAGCCATTACACCATCCTCAAATTCTATTCCACCTGATGCTGAAAGAATTGCAGAATGATTGATAAACACCACCTTACCGAACTTTACCATATTTCCAAAGTCACAGGTAAATGGTGTAAGGATTCTTACATCATCAAGCTTTCTACCAAAGAGTTCTTCTAAGTAATCTACATAGGAGGGATCATCCGGCATGCAGGCATTCGCCTTTGCACAAAGAGTTCTGGCTCTCATCATTTCATCAACTGCATCCTTAAAATAAGGTTCTCTATTATCAGTAGGTCCACCCTGGGACATTAATTCAAAAACATAACCTTTTTTGTAATCCACTAATCTTTCCTCCATTTCTATTCCTTTACATCAACCCGTTAGCAGAAAACCACTTTTCTACAGCTGTTTTCGCATTTGCAGCCTTACTTCCGGTAATTGCAAGTCCATTTTTTACATCTGCGCCCTTAGCATACATTTTTACATCACGTTCACTAGAACCCATTCCACTTCCTTCATTGGTACAAAGCGGAAGTACGGTCTTTCCTGTAAAATCATATCTTTCAAGAAATGTTGCAACTGCCATTGGAAATGTTCCCCAATAATTTGGATAAGCAAGCACAATGGTGTCGTACTCATCAACATTGTCCAAGTAATTTGTAAGCTCTGGACGAGCATTTTCTCTTAAATCTTTCTTTGCTTCATCAATGCAGGTCATGTAAACAGGTGAATATGGATTCTTCATCTCAATCTTGAATGTATCTGCATCTATCAGTTCTTTCATCTGGTTAACAACAATTTCTGTGTTACCGACCTTTACATATCTCATTGCTCCACCAAAATAATTTTCATCTGCTCTTGAGAAGAAAGCGATTAATGTTTTTGCCATTTGAATTTCCTCCATCTAAACTTTCTATAGATAACTGCTTATACCAATTGGTTTTTTCCTTTGTTGTTTACATTATCTCACCTCGGTCTTATAATATCCAATAGAAACATTAGATAGTTGATTTAATTTTTAAATATCAGAGGTATACTATGACAACAAAGCAGATAGATTATTGTATAGAATTGGCCCGTACCGAGAGCTTTTCCAGGGGCGCTGAGAATATGTTTGTAAGCCAGCCTACATTTTCATATCAGATAAAACTACTTGAAGAGGAAGTGGGTTTTGAGATTTTTGTAAGAAATGGGAAAGGTGCGACTCTTACACCTGCCGGCCAACAGTTTGTAACCTACCTATCCAATATGCGTGAGGGACTGAAAAGAGCCATTGAGCAGGGGCAGAATTTCAGTGCCAAATACAAAGAAAACATCACTATAGGTATGTCAGTGCGACAGTCTCTTTACTTCCTGCCAGAGGCAATCAGGGAATTTGAAAAAGAAGCACCAGGCACTCAGATTACACCTCATTTCCAATACTCTGGCAGTATGGATAGCTTTCTCAAAAATGAATCCGATGTTGTATTTGCCCTTGAAGAACAGACAAAACAGCTGGCAGGCACTACTGTCCACCAGCTGTTTAAAAGTCATATCTATTTAATTTGTGATAAGAATGATCCTCTTGCATCTAAAAATCTTATTACTGATGAAGATATATACGGTCGCACCCTTATGGTAGGTGGCGGCTCACCGGCATTGCTTCGAGCAGTTCAGCAAAAGCTGATTTCGTCAGGAAAGATTGCCTATTTTAACAGTCCGGATCACGACACCACACTTACTAACATTGCTTCCGGGAAAGGAATCTGTCTGGCTCCCGGTTTTCTTAATGACCACAGCGGACAGTTTACCTGGATTCCTTATGACTGCAATGATACCTTTTCATGCGTTCTCTGCACTCATAAATCAGACGGGCGTCATAGCCTTGAATCTTTTATTAAAGTGTTGCAGAAGCTGTACAGCGAAACTGTTGCGTTTCCACTGTAAGAAATTTTTCAAATCCTATTTAAGAGTTCTTTGAATATGGTTGCAATATCACCATCAATACATATACTTCTATCTGCAATTTCCTCTGGGCAGAATGATTCACCATAATTTAAGCAGGCATATACCGCTTTTTCATTAGCCAGCGTCATCTGCCAGAACGGATACTTTATTATTACGGGCGTATTAGCTCCTACTCCTAATTCAAGATAAAGAACATGAAGATTCTCATGTCTACGAATAAAATCAGAATATGCCGCAGATGCCCTATGCCATCCTCCATCCTCGACAAAAGAATAATCCGCTCTTAAATTCATAGTCATATCAGAGCCATCATCAGGGCACTTTGGTATCATTTCAGAAGATATTTCCATCAATAACTTACCATCAACCGGTACCTGAAATACTCCATGATCATCTCTTACAAAACCTTGTGCTTCCATAGCTTTCATTACCCACTCTTCATTATCAAAGGTTTTCTGAATAGCAGGATTTACGCTCTGAAATAAACCATAATCACCCTGAGTATAGAATAGTCTTTTCTTGTCAAAACCAGCTCTTTGAAACTGGTGATCTACATTTGTTGTGATAACAAAATAATCCCTATCGGAAACTATCTTAAGAAGATCCCTATACACTGGCTTTGGAGCATCAATATATCTGTTAAAATAAATATGTCTTGCCCACCAAGCCCAGCGGATTTCTTCACTTGGAAACGGATAGAATCCACCTGAATACATATCCCTGATACCAAATCTTTTTACAAAATCAAAGAAGTATTTTTCAAAACGTTCGCCACTGTAAGTAAACCCTGCTGATGTTGATAATCCTGCACCCGCACCTATAACAATGGCATCTGCTTCCTTGATTTCTGTTTTAAGTCTGCTTATCTGTTCCTCTTTGTTTCCCTTACCATAGGACATGCTTGTAGTAAAGTATCTCACAGTTTTCATTCCTTTCTTTATAGTTTCCTGATAACCATTAGGCATATCATCAGATAAGTTTTTCATAAATGGCCTTATCTTCATCCTTGAAAACATTGAATATCACCCTTTCTACCTTACGAGGATTATCACGGAGCCATTCTGATACAGTCTTAACCGCAATCTCAGCTGCTTTTTTGTTAGGAAAATGAAATACCCCTGTCGAAATACAGCAAAAAGCAACGCTCTTCAGGCCATTTTCAGCACACATATCCAAAGTGTTTCTATAGCAGTTCTCCAAATCCTTTTCCAATTCCGAAGTAAGTTTGTACTGGACAATTGGTCCTACTATATGAATTACTTTCTTTGCTGGAAGATTATAAGCTTCAGTAAGCATTGGAACGGCAGTCGGCTGTTCATAGTCTCTTCCATATCTGATTCGAAGTTCATTCATCTGCCTGTTGCACTCAGCTCTTAATTGCACTCCTGCAAAAGTATGGATCTTTGAGAGATACAGGTGGTACACTATTTACTGAACCTTTTTTTATAAAATTCACATGAAAATCTGGATACAAGTCACTATGCATATATTTGTTCATGCACCATCCTCTCCTCTCTCTAATCATTTTCCTTAGAATATGGACTTAAGTTGATAAAAAGTTCTTTAAGACTATTACAATCCTCAAACTCGCTAAACATATATTCAAGAAGTTCTTCCTGTCTTGCTTGTCCTAATGTAAGTCGATATAGCGACAATATCTTTATCAATCTTTCATAATTCACTTCATCTTTGCTGATAGGATACATTGGTACAATTCGCTCGATTTTAATATCTTGGTTCTTTCCAAGACACCAAAATGGAACTAAGTCCGATTGACCATCTTGTTTTTCTAATTCCCCAGCTTTTTCAAACATTTCAGTCCAAATATCATCAACGAACTCGATATCTCCATATTTTTCAGCTATATTCTGTCTAATAGCAAGACACTTAAATCTATTGATTCTTCCTTCTCTTTGCTCTAAGTCAATAGGATTACTTGGCAAATTCCAATGCATAATCTTTCTACAATAATTATGGAAATCCAAGCCTTCTTGCCCTATAGATGTTGTTGCTAACACAAATGGTCTTAGTGGACTGTTAAAGGCATTTCTAATACTATCTTTTCTATCAACATTCTTAGCTTCGCCACCATCGCTTTTTGTGAAACCAACCGCAAATTGTGACCTGAGATTCACTCTTGTTCTGTTACGATTTTCTATTCTTGCCTTAAAATCTGCAAAAGTATCAACCGCATAACTTGCTGCATGAATCTTTAATGCATCCTTCATAGTATTATGAATAGTCTCATTAACTTCCTTTTTGGAGCTAAATCCAGCGCCTTCAGAAATTAAATGTGTATATTCATCGAACATCGCCTGAAAATTTCCATCTTTGCAATATCTAATTACATTTTTCCAATGCGTAGATGTATCTTTTCTTCTTCCATAAGCAAGATTAACAATCGCTGTTGCTTCTCTGGAATTAAATCTATTAACAAAAATTCTGGCAAGTTCTGTTGCCTTTTGCATATCCTGACCATTAGATCTGTAAATACATATTGCCGGAGAACCTAATATCATATTTACAAGAACCTGCTCTAAATCGTGAGGTCGCTTTCCTAACTGTATTCCCGCTGGCATATTAAAATACTCTTGAAGCTTATCCAAATGAGCATATAACCCCTTATGACCTTTTTCTTCTTCAGAATCATCGTCATCATCAAGATTATTACCCCTTAAACTCCATATCCAGCTTTTGACCTTATTAGCACCATCCATAAGCATAGGTGCCAAATAATACCATTTTGCATCCTCTCTACCATTAGCATCACTACAATAATCATTTTCTACAACATCCAATTTACTTTGTAGCTTACTTATCAAGTCCTTTTCAATAGATCTTAAATCCATTTTGTTGTTTATATATTCAATAGGATTATAAAGGTTAGCTAATGTTTCAGACGGATAAATCAGGCAAAACATAGACATTCCCTGTGCTACACCATTATTTACATTGAATCTCAATGCTGGAACAGGAAATCTTTTAGAACCTTCCGCAAAATAATTAGTATTCTTCTTTTCTTCGTTTCTTGCCTGTGAACCTAATCTTCCAATAGTTAATCTTTCTGCTTCGTAAGACACCAGCGAGCCAATCATTCTTGGAACCATTTCCCAAGAAGAAAATACAAGCAGTTTTGAAAATCCTTCACTTCCTTTATACGGACCTTGAAACTCGTAATATGGTTTTGAAGGTGGAACCCACAAATACAGTTCCGCTTTACCATCAAAAATATGCCTTTTTAATTCTTCTAATCTGGCATTTGTTTTAGGAAGAGGTTCATACTTATCTATTTTCCCCTTGTTTATCCATAACAAGTTTCCTTTAGCATTATTAGCTTCATCAGGATGATTCTTAAAGTATTTCTCAATTCTCTCCTTAACTTTATAATTTCGCATAAAAGACATTAGATATGGACAGCTCTTAACATAATCAATAGGCAAAGAAAAATTGGCATCTATCGCTTCTAAAACTTTCCCCATTTGAATATAGGACAAAATATCATTTTCATTTATCTTGATATGGATCTTAACGGCAGAATCATCCGTATAATCCCCACTATCCATTACAGAAATTCGCTCTGTTCGACACACGCCACCATACATTGCATTCTCTGCATCTGCTTTAAGTGATAGTATTGCTGCATCACCACTTTTTAATTCTCTCAAAGCAATCGAGTAATTAGTCCAAACATTCTCAAAATCGCTTATCTTTTTCTTATCATCAAATAAGAATCGCATCACATTAAGAAACTCTGAATAGTGCTCATCTATGGCATTATCTTCAATTTCCTCCAAAGTTGAATAAAGTTTGTATGGTGTTGCCGACAACAATAAAACTCTAATATCATCACTTGAAAAGAATTTTTTTGCCAACAACCCTGTCTCTGTTTCATCATCCTCTATCAAGAACTTGAATCTCTGAAATTCATCCATAATAACCAAGTCTGGATCTAACTTTTTGACTGATATTTCAGCAAACATTTTTCGTAGCTTTGCTTGTATTTTCCAAGGTCTATATGGAAGTTCTTCGTTATTTTTCTGCAATATCAAATAATTATGTAATTCCTGCATCAAAGTCTGATACTCTTCTTCAATAATATCTATGACAGACTTCGGGTATTCTCCATTCGTATCTTCTTCCAAATCAGAAACCTGATCTTCCATCCATTGCTTAACCCAATTCTTCCAACCTTGAGTAGCTATATCTTCCATTAGTTTTTCAAGTTCTAAAAGTACATCATCAAACATTGGCATTCTACGAAGAATAGCAAACATCAAAGCTCTTTCTATAACATCGCCACCTCCAGAAGTCATTTGAAAAGATGTTCCCGGAGTCATAGGAATAAGCTGTATCTTTCTTCCATCAATAGCCGCTGCATGTTCCTCTTTAGCAATGAGTAAATGCTGCATAGATAATCTATTAGAACTAACATCGCCTATCTCTACATCAAAGACATTAAGCTTTAATATATTTTGACTTGCAACACTTAGATTTGAACAAATATATACAACCTTAAATAAATCATCATTCTCATCTTCAAGTCGTATTTTCGCAGTTTTGCAATAACACCTCTTGCAATAAGAGTCTTACCAAGTCCAACTTCGTCAGCAACTAAAACTCTTTTTTGTCCATTACGAAAAAGGCTATCTATTCGTTCAACAGTAGCACGCTGAAAGTCTTTTAGACCATTCATTGTTTTTTCTTCAATTGCATGAATATCTTGTATTATCTCCTGCGTATTCACATCAATCTCCTTATATCCGTAATGTATTCCTAAAAATCTGATACATATCCCTAAATTCATCCGGAACAATATCATTATCATCTATCATTCTTAGGATATAATTTATTTCTTTTAATCTATCTGGATCGGTGAGAGAAGTTTTCAACATCTTTTCATATACTGCCGGCATACTATTATGAGCTTCTTCTCCATTTCCACCAGTCTTAGAAATTTGCTTTGATTCGAGTAGACTTAATAAATAATCATCCCCTAAAACAAAAGCAACATATTCTATAAATGACTTTTTATTAGAAACAACGCTTTTTACAATTTCATTTTCTCGTATATCTGGTATTCCCGTTGTTGGAATCATTATTATTCTAACAACAGTTTCTTCACTGCCCTTAACTTCAAGCTTGTAGAACTGTGATAATTGCAATAAATCAAGCTCATTAAAAGTAACTTGATCAGATAAATCACAGCTTCTATTGCTTCTGAATGGATATAATTTCACATCATATTCATCTACAGTCATATATTCATTGAATTTAATATTCACATCAAACTTTTCATTATTAGCAGATACATATGCTCTTGGCTTCATCCTACAGATTTTCTTAATAATCTGTTCCAACTTATCAGATTCACTTATTGCGGATTCATTACTATCATCTGACACCTGCACTAATTCAAATGGATTATTCTTGTTGTCTGGTTCTCCTGAAAAGATATCTCTCAAAAAAATATCAGTATTTAGATATCTATTTTTCGTATCAAGCCTAATCATCATTTCTACATTTGAATTTATTGCAGCATAAGAAGCATTCATTGAACCTAAATATAAACTTGTATCCGAATATTTCCTTCTAAGATACATTTTTGCATGAATGTCTTGTTTTTGTGCTTCAACATTATCTTCAGACAAAGATTCCTCGCCATTATATATAAGCCATGTTTTAGGATGAAAAGCTGGATATCGACCTATCTTTTTATCGTATTTCAAGCAAACCTCAACAACCATTTTTTCTAATAAAATGCATAAGGCGCTTGGTGTTGAAGGCATCTTTATCTGTCCTGCTTCACAAAAAATAACTATCTTATCAGATACCTTTTGCAAAGCATTTAACATACCAATAGGGTTCTTTATTATCTCGCTATCTGTATCTTCAAGTAATCCAAGACTGATACAAATTGCTGTTAAAGCCTCCAAATCAAGAGAATATGTAGTACCTACCGCCTTTTCTAAAACATAACCAGCCGGAGGTGTTATCATATTTCCATAGTTCAACCTATCAGAAGTAGTCTTAAACATCTTCTATCCCCTCCCCCTGATAAATATCAGCAATAATTCTTTTTGCCGAATTAAACCTATAATCAAGCCAACCGCCGCCTATCCATTCAGAATCCGAATACTCAGCTTTTCTTGCAAGTTTAGCTCGACTTGCACTCTTTAGTTTTATTTCTCGTTTAATAATCAATTCATCCACTAAATCAAAGTCTTTCGCTAAAAATGCTGCCTTTAATTCATTAAGGAATTTCTTTGTAGGAACATTTCTAATTCTTAACAGTTCATATATTCTGGCTAAATCCACATCAGCCATCTTACTAATATCTCCCGAATAAAACTCCCACTCATCAACTGCATCTTTATTATTTCCATCTGAAAGAATCAAGTTATACCTTATTCTTGCAAGATATACCAAGCCATTAAAAGCATTGGCAAGCCTTATTAACTCTTTCATAGACTCAGACACATCTTCATATACATAATTTGATAATGATTCAAAATCCATAAATTGTTTGAGTGGAATATGATTTTTAATTAGATATGCCATTAAAGAACCACTTTGACTTTTTATAATTTGTCTTTCTAAAAATACGGCTTCTTCTTGTGATAAATCTATAACCAATTCATCACGCCAATCTTCACTGTAAACATCTGATAATTCCCAAAAGTCGAAAAACGAAATATCTCCAGCGTCTTTATCATCCCGTTCATTTTCCTCGGCTCCATCAGCTCTATTGCCAAGCTCTTTATTTTTTTTCAACTTTTTAAGAACTATTGTTTCTTTCAAGTAGTCTTTAATTGATAATTCGTTATCCTTAAAAATCCCGTATGTTTTAACTCCATTCCAATAGATATTTGAAGGTGTTCTTGCAACCCATGAATGTGGTAAATTATTCTGTCCAATAACACCATCCTTAACACCTTCTATTAGTTTCAATCCGCATTTCATTTCCTCATTATCTATTGTTTTAATGACCTTATTAAGATCACTTCCAAACTTACCATCACCTGCTTCTTTCAACAAATATGGTACTATCAGAAAATATTTTGCTCTTGTTTGGACCGTTGAAGTACCAGGGAAGAATACATTTGCAAAAGCATCTCTTATTATTCCTATTCCAAGCTCATCAACAGCTCCCGGTTCCTGTAGTAAATGAATCACATCAAGAACCTTCTCTCTATCTTCTTTTGAAAAATCAATCCACCCTAATTGCATTAACAGTCTCCATAAAATCATTCTGGATATTTATCTATCCAATTCTCACCATCATAGTTTGTGATTTGTTCCTCTAATCTCTTCAAAAATGCCGATAACAGCTCATTTTCACTATCATTAGCAAACCAGACATTCGACTGACCGAAACCATAAGTTACTGTCTTACCTTTTTTCCTCGGAACAACCCATGTATTTCCTCTTCTTCGCACTCCTGTTGGAAGTAAGACACAATCTTCCTTTTTAGCAAATGCATTGAACAACTGATATTCCACCAATTCGCCATTTTCATCAAGAAAATCTTGTCTTTCGTAATTTCTATAAACTCTGGCATTTTTATACCATCCAACAACTAATGTCTCTGGCTTATCTGTATATGGATATCTTGCGCAATACACTACTGTCACATCATCCACAAATGCTTCTTTTTTACAGGCTTCACAACCAATTATTTTCTCAATATTTAATTGGTTTGCATCGGCTCCATTTGTCGATTTTGTCTCAACAAATCCCATACAATACTTGCCAGCAGCAAAGCTATCATCACTAAACTCAAAATCTAACGCTTGAAAATTATATTTCTCATGCGCATCTTTTGTTTCAAGCACATAGCTTCCGCCGCCTTTAGGTTCGTCATTACCATCCACATTACCCTTGTAATAACTCATCCAAGCTATATTGCAAAATAAAAATCTCATAGTTTATTCCTCTACATATAATCATACGGTGTTCTACTACGCTTCGGCTTCTCTTCTGGCTTATTTGGCATAGCTGCTTTTGCATCTTCTTCAGTATCAAACAATCTATGTTCTTTAACCTGAATGCCACCGCCATTTTCAAACTTAATCAAATACATTCCACCAGAGAAACGAGCAACTGTCACCTTACGGATAAATCTATTGGACTCCAGCAAATAAGCAGTGTCTCCAGTTTTATACTTTGCCATTGAACCACCTTCCACATCATAATCATTCTCATAGTTTGTAACTTTAATAAAAATCAGCGTAAGCAACCTCAATCTAAAAATCCACTACTACAAACTTGATAAAGATCTCATAACAAGATCAACATCCTTATTTTCCAATTCCTGAATAATATGCAGATATGTTTTCTGCGTTGTTGTCATGCTTGCATGTCCAAGTCTCCTTGCCACACTTGCAATAGAGACTCCAGCAAATAACAATAATGAAGCGTGCGTATGTCTTAATCCATGAATTGAAATTACCGGTATATCACAAGCCTTACAATGTCTTGTAAGCACATCATTTACTGTTGAATTGTATGTTTTCTTTGTTATAAAAATCGGCTCATTCTTCGGCAAGCCCTTTACCAATTCTGAAAACTGAACCACAATCTGCCAATCAATCTGTATTTTTCTTACAGATGATTTATTCTTTGTTGGAAGAAATCCTCCTTCCCCCTTGTAATCCCATGTCTTGCTAACAGAAAGTGTTTGATGTGCAAAATCAAAATCCTCTGGTGTTATTGCAAGAGCTTCTGAAAATCTCATACCTGTCTTAGCAACCAACAAAATAAACCAATCCCAATTTACCTCATCCTTAAGTTCGAGATTCTTCAGTAATGTATGAAGTTCAAACTGATTCAAATATTTAATTTTCTTGGCTTTAGGTGTTTTCCCCTTAATTATCGCCTTTCTTGTCGGATCTCTTTCAATCAATCCCTCATCTACAGCATCCAGAATAGCTCCTTTTAACTGATGATGAAAATCAAGCGTTGTCTGGCGCTCATGATGCTCTGCATAATCATTGAGAAGCTGCTGATATGCAGTTCTTGTAAGTTCTGACACCTTAAGTTCAGGTACTAATTTCTCTACCCACTTGTGAGACATTAGATATTTTGACATTGTTGCCTCTCTTATTGCACCTTTTTTATATACATCTATCCACTGCTTATAGTACTCTGCAAACAGCGTATCCTTGTTAATATCTTTTAGCATAAGTTACCTCCATTTTTTTTAATTACTTACGCTGATATAAACAGAATAAAGGTGCAAATTCATAAGATAACCACTTATAAGTTAATGATTTACAAGCGGCTTAATTTCATCATCTAATGTCTTTTTTAGCTCAGCCATCATTTGTGCATAATACTTGAACTTTGGCAATGCGTTCTCGGTTGCTTGCTTATAACTTGTAAAGTCTATTGTAGCTTTAATTGCACTTTCATTAGGAATTTCTCCATTTCTATAATGTGTTGCTGCATACATTACATCATCCTTTGATGCGTACCAGAAAATACAGAAATCAGTAATAACCTTGTCTATACAATCATGTTTCATGCTCTCGACAATGTTCATAATTGACTGTCCCTTATATTTCTCCTCATCATTTTCAATCTCATCAATAAGGTTTGTCATAATCTCTGCAACCTTTGGGTTCTCCTTACGAAGCTCCTCAACATATTGCCTTACTTCTTCAATCTTCTTCTGTCTTTCCTCTGGTGTAACCTCTTCCGAATCACATGTTGGAGTAACAATATTTTGAATTAAATTGATGATATACTCATAATCTATTTTGGTATTGCTATATGCCATCAATTCATAATCTTGATCTATAACAGGTGGCATATCTGGATCATCTTCTGGATCATCTTTAGGTTTCTTTAACTCCTCAACAACATTTAGATAATGACCAACATAATCATTGTATTCATCCTCTGTAATTCCATATTCTGAAAGCTTAGTTTCGTCATAGCAGGTAAATGACTTCAACTGTGCAAATAACTTATCAAAGTTCTGGAACATCTTTATAAACACTTCTTTTTCCTTTGCAGACATTCCCGGTATCTCAGAAGGTGTTGGTGCTGATACTTTAAGTGCTGCTAATGCCTTCTTAAATGCTGGTTCTACTTCGTCCCAATCAGCAAGAAGCGCTTCCTTTGTACCTCCAGCAGAATAAAGCTTTACCGCATTATCTACACATTCCTTAAACAACTTAGGAGCCTGAAATGTAACAATCTGTCCATAGGCTTTATTCTTATCAAAAATACGATTCGTTCTTGAAAATGCCTGAATTAAATCATGTGGTCCCATAGGCTGTCTATCAATAAATATGGTCGATAAACAAGGCGCATCAAAGCCTGTAAGCAATCTATCTACAACTATTACCAAGTCAAGTTGCTCACTTCTGCTCTTGAATTTAGCATCTTTTCGAGCCAACCTTTTATTCAAATTAGCGTTATATCCTTGAATTTGTGACAAATCATATTTAGTTCCAAACATTCCATTATAATCTTCTAATGATTTCTGCATTTTCTGCTGATTTACCTGAGAACCTTCCTCATTCTCCGATACAGAATATGTAATAGCAAACTTAGGAAAATCCGGTAAAACTTGCTTTATCTTGTCATCAATCGTTAATGAAGTCTCTCCGTTCTTCACCTTAAGCAACAAATCATAATATTTCTGTGCTAACTGAATAGAACTTGTTGTCAAAAGAGCTTCATATGTCTGTCCTTTGCCATTGTGGAATCCCAGCTTATGATAAGATTTATTAAGAATAACCTCCAAAACCTTGAGCATATGAGTTTCATTGTCATAAATATCCGCATCTGTCTCATTCTCAAGATTCTTAGGACCATTGTGCTCTACTTGGAATCCTAAAACTGCATTATCATGAATAGCATTCTGAATTGTATATCTGTGAAGTCTTTCTCCATACAATTCTTCTGTAGTTCTTGGTAAATCACCCATCTGTGGGTAAGGATTCTCTGCAAAACGAGGTGTTCCTGTAAAACCAAACCACAATGAATTTCCAAAAAACTTTTCCAACTCTCTTTTTGTTTTAGGCGTAACAGCTCTATGGCATTCATCAACCACAAAAGCAAGTTTTAAGCCTTTAATTTTATTATACTCAGGAGTTCCTTCTTCCAATCTCTTGGTAATAAGTAAATGCAGCTTCTGAATTGTCGTTACTATTACTTGCCTATCATCAGACTTTAGCTTCTTTTTTAGATCACCAACATTTTCAGTCTCATCTACATCTACTAAGTCATTATTTGCATAAGCCTGAAAAGCCATTGTTGTCTGAGTATCCAAATCTTTTCTATCAATCAAAAATATTGTTTTATCTATTGCAGGAATATCCATTAAAAGATTTCTTGTAGCCTTATATGAGGTCAAAGTTTTTCCAGAACCCGTTGTATGCCATACAAATCCTGATTTTCCTTGTTTTGAAGCTTCACGAATCGATTCTATCGCATGTATCTGATAAGGACGAAGCAATATTAAACGCTTTGAATCCTCATCGAGTACAGTATATCTTGCAATCATCTCATGAGCTTCTGGGATCTTAAGTACACTTTTTGCAAAATCAATATAGTCTGATACAGGATTATTATCTCTATCAAGCCAGCCACTAATAAACTTCGGATTCAATTCATTTTCATTAGCTGCTGAAAAATACTTTGTATTTACACCATTACTAATAACAAACATCTGAACTGCAGAAAAAATACCAGTGAACTTTCCCTCACTAATGTATTTCTTAATCTGCCAAAAGCCATCCATATACGAGTGTTGCTTATTCTTAAGCTCAATATGTATCATTGGCAATCCATTTATCATCAAAGTAACATCAAATCTTCTATCTCTTGCAGATGCAACTGCATCATCAGCAGTTTTTAATGCACTATACTGATTAATTACCTCATAAACGCTACTACCACCAGCTATATGCTCATGATTCATTACTACTAAATGAAGTCGCTCAGTATCTCTCTGAACATGAACCATAACCTTCCCATTTTCTCCAACAAGCCATTCACCAGCTTTATAAAAAGACGAAAATTGTAACTGATTCTTTACCTGTTCAAACTCGGCATCTGATAAATTTTCTCCATTCAAGCGTTCCTTGTTATTCTGTTCCAAAATATACTTAAAGTTCGCCCAAAGATCTTCTTCCGTTTTTAAGTCTGGTCTATAATTCCATTGTGAATCACCATAAACTAACTGCTCAATCAGTTTATTTTCGATTATCGCTTCTAATTCTGGCATAATTTTCGTCTCCTTTTTCGTGATTTCTTATATTTCAAGCATTTTGTATGCTATTTTTAGTCTTTTTTGCTGACGCTGGTGAAGAGTGATGAGGGTATCTAATTGCTTAAAATACTCTCCTATTTTATTTTGCTCCTCAATATCTTGTGGGATATTAACTATAGCTCCCTTTACCGCATCGGAATTAACTGACTCAA